>ERZ827037.57-NODE-57-length-119642-cov-19.220141_pt1 | contig 119642 bp, 96 predicted proteins | sample MGYA00519924_ERZ827037 | MGnify/ENA primary metagenome ERZ827037 (study PRJEB31778, sample SAMEA3449250) | human gut metagenome | biome: human gut; feature: human-associated habitat; material: faeces | place: United Kingdom | collected 2010/2012 ... | reverse complement strand
TCTTTTTATGAAAAACTTCCGGATGCCACTCCGGTTTTATTCATGGTGTAGCACGCGAGGCGCGCATGGGAATTTAGCTCAAAACGACTCTGCCCACGTTGCTACCTTCTGACTGTCCTGCCATCCGGCTTCTCCGGGCGTCCGGATGTATTTCCCTCCTACTTGTAAATAAGCCCCCTTTTTGATACAATAAATAAAATAAGGCTTTTTATGCCCTTCAATCGGAACAAACAAGGAGAAAAAACATGAAAGTAGTAATACTTGCAGGCGGTTTCGGCACCCGCATCAGCGAAGAAAGTGTACTGAAACCAAAGCCCATGGTAGAAATCGGTGACAAACCGATTCTCTGGCATATCATGAAACTTTATTCCCATTATGGATACAACGAATTCGTGATTTGCTGTGGATACAAACAACATATGATCAAAGAATGGTTTGCAGACTATTATCTGCACAGCTGCGATGTGACATTTGATTTTACCCGGGAAAATAAAATGACTGTGCACAACAACATCTCCGAACCATGGAAAGTAACCCTGGTAGATACCGGATTAAACACAATGACCGGCGGAAGAATCAAACGGGTTAAAGAACACCTGAACGGAGAACCATTCTTCCTGACCTATGGGGACGGTGTGGCAGATATCAACATTGCTGAACTGTTAAAATTCCATCAGGAAGGCGGGCGCATGGCAACATTGACTTCCGTACAGCCAATGGGACGATTCGGTGCGCTGGATCTGCGGGAAGATGGAGAAATCACAAACTTCAAAGAGAAAAAACAGGAAGACAGCGGCTGGATCAATGCCGGATTTATGGTACTGGAACCGGAGATCCTGGATCTGATCGAAGGAGACGCGACTGTATTTGAGAAATATCCTCTGGAAGAGGCAGCCAGAAGAGGACAGCTGGATGCATATCGGCATAATGGGTTCTGGCAGTGCATGGATACAATGAATGAGAAGAAGAAACTGGAAGAAATGTGGAGAAGCGGAAATGCTCCATGGAAAGTGTGGGAGTAAGAGACATGAATAACCTGGCATTTTTTAAAGGAAAAAAAGTATTTCTCACCGGACATACCGGATTCAAGGGATCCTGGCTTTCCCGGATCCTGATTCTTTCGGGAGCCGAGGTGACCGGATATGCGCTGGAAGCACCGGTGGAGGCGAAACTTTTTGATACCTTACATCTGGAAAAAAATATGCACTCCGTGATCGGAGATATCCGCGACCGGGAAAAACTGATCCGTACCATGCAGGAAGCACAGCCGGAGATCGTGTTTCATCTGGCAGCGCAGCCGATCGTGCGGGAATCGTATAAAGATCCGGTGGGAACGTATGAGACAAATGTAATGGGAACAGTAAATATTCTGGAAGCGGTGCGCCAGACAAAAAGTGTAAAATCGTTCCTGAATGTGACAACGGATAAAGTCTATAAAAACAACGAGTGGGAGTGGGGCTATCGGGAAATCGATGAGTTGGATGGGTACGATCCCTATTCCAACAGCAAGTCCTGTTCCGAACTGGTGACCCACAGCTATGAAAAATCCTTCTTAAAAGAAGCCGGTGTGGCGGTGTCCACGGCGAGAGCGGGCAATGTGATCGGCGGCGGCGATTTTGCTCCGGACCGGATCATCCCGGACTGCGTGCGGGCAGTCGCAAAAGGGGAAAAAATAGCGGTACGGAATCCACATTCCACAAGACCGTACCAGCATGTGCTGGAACCGCTTGGTGCGTATCTGATGATCGCGCAGGCACAGTATGAAAATCCAGCGTGTGCCGGTTCCTATAACGTTGGACCGGGAGATGAGGACTGTATCACCACCGGTCAGCTGGCAGACCTGTTCTGTAATTCCTGGGGAGGGGAGGCAGCGTGGGAAAATCTGTATCAGGGAGGGCCGCACGAGGCGAATTTCCTGAAACTGGACTGCTCGAAGATCCGTACGGCATTTGGCTGGAAACCGCACTGGCAGGTGGCGCAGGCAGTGAAAGAGACAGCCGTGTGGTATCAGGCATGGCTTGAGGGAAAAGATATGGAAGCATTTACGGATGAACAGATCCGAAAATATTTTACTTTACAGGAAAGAAAATAGAAAAGGATAAATGTGAAAAAGGAAGAAAAATATGAATAATAATCGAAAGATTCTGTGCGGGGCGGCAGCTTTGCTGGTGTCAGCAGGATTCTTTGGAGCATCTTTTCTGATACCGGAACTGTCGGATCACATCAACCGACTGGGCAATGGAAATCTGCTTGTTTATGCTACCATGTTATTGATATTCTGCCTGGTATTTCTGGGGGGCATGCTTCTGACAGAACGGTGGGAGACAGGCACATGGCTAAGCAGAAAAAATAAAAAAGTCAATGGACTGGTATTTGCAGTATTGATTTTATCGCAGATGATCTTTTATACCATCGGAGTATCCATGGAAACCGGTCAGGTAGGAAGTGTATCGGAAAAATATGGCTGGCACACACAACCGTTGCCACTGATGATTCTGCTGTTTCTGGCAGAACTGGTTGTATTTTTCCGAGTGTATGCAAACATACAGATCAGAGAAGAAAAGAATGACTGGATGGTATGGCTTATATATGCAGTTTTGACGATTCTGATATTTTATTGCATGGATACGCCGAATATTTTCGGGCGCTCGGAGGCGGGGGATCATTTTCACGCTCACGCGTATTATAACTCTGTATACAATGTATATCAGGGCTTGCCTTATACAGATACAATGACGAGTATCTATGGGCATTATGGGCTGTTATTTAAGATACCGATGAAACTGGTGGGCGGAGATTTCCGGATGTTCGTGCTGATGATCGCGGCACTTGGAACACTGGCACACGTCTGTGCATTTCTGGTGCTGGAACTGACGGTGGAAAGCCGGATCCTCCGGGCACTTGGCGCAGTTGCTGCGGCATTTCCGGTACTCGGGATGCGGGGCGGTTATTACTGGCAGGTATGGCCGCATCGGATGATCTTTCCGATGATCCTTCTGTTGTATGCGGCGATTTTAATGAAAAAACAGTGGTGGAATAGGTGGACCGGTCTGGCCGGATATCTGATCTGTCTGCTGGCGATCCTCTGGAACACGGAAACCGGCGTGATTCTCGCCGTGGCATGGATGGCACTTTATATTTCACGGTGTCTTGCCGGGGGAGAATGGAGAATCGGGCGTCTGGCACGAACCGTACCGGTACACGCAGTCTGTGTGACGGCATCATTTTTCGGAGCCTATGGACTCGTGAATCTCTATAATCTGTCCAAACACAGTCCGGCCAATACACTGGGCGAATTCCTGATTCCGTTATTGTCGGATTCTTATATGGTGGACATCCTGCATCTGGATCTGCCGATGTATCCGAGTGCCTATATGGGTGTGATCGTCCTGTTTCTGATCGGTACAGTAATGGGAATCAGTACCTGGTTTTATCCGAAACAGAAAAATGAAGGACAGGTGCAGCAGCTCTTTTTCCTGAGTATCAGTGCACTGGGAAGAATGACGTATTATGTCAATCGACCATCCTATCATAATCTCGACTGCGTCAGCCTGTCGGCAGTGATCCTGCTGGCATATCTGGGGCAGAGGGGAATGACATTTGTTAAGGAAAGAAAATGGAAACACTGGGAAGAGATGGATCTGGCGGGAGTCGTGAACGGTACACTGGGACTTGCCTGTGCAGCCGCAGTGCTTGCCATGAGTACAGGAACGGTGCTGCAGTTTTCCCAGAACAGTAAGATCAAAGAAAATTATCATAATGTGGGCGAACTGAAGGCATTTGTACAGGAAATTGCAGAAGTGGTTCCGGAAAATACGCATGGTTTCGGGTTAAATGTGGCAGAAATCTACAGTCTGCTTCACTGGAATACCCAGTGCTTTACCATGGATTTTAGCGATATGGCGGTGATTCCGGAATCCTTACAGGAGTTACAGGAACAGCTGACAGAGGCGGATGCACCGTATGTATTTATCAGTCGGTCGTCACTGCCTATCTGGGAGCGGAATGATCCGGAGACTTACCAGTGGTTTAGTGAAACGTATGAGCTGGATCAGACCTTCCCGTACTATGAGGAAGAATTTCAGTTTTACCGGAAAATATAAAAAGGAAACGAATATAAAAAAGGAGCAGAAAACATGTTTGAAGAAATGACAGAACAGCAGGCGAGAGAACAGATTCTGGAGATGACAAAGGAATACTGCGAAAAATATCACAATCAGAAAAAACCGTATGAAAAAGGAGACCGGATCCCGTATGCATCTCGTGTGTACGATGCGGATGAGATGGTAAATCTGGTAGATAGTTCTCTGGAATTCTGGCTGACTTCCGGCCGGTTTACAAAAGAATTTGAATCGGAATTCGCAAAATATCTGGGGGTAAAATACTGTTCGCTGGTTAATTCCGGATCTTCTGCAAATCTGCTGGCATTTATGGCACTGACTTCTCCACTGTTAAAGGAGAGACAGATTCTTCCAGGAGATGAAGTGATCACGGTGGCAGCAGGATTTCCTACAACCGTAGCTCCGGTGATCCAGTATGGAGCAGTACCGGTGTTTGTGGATGTGGCAATCCCGCAGTATAATATTGATCCCAATCTTCTGGAACAGGCAGTTTCAGAAAAAACAAAAGCAGTGATGCTTGCACATACCCTGGGCAACCCTTTTGATCTGAAAGCGGTAAAAGATTTCTGTGACCGTCACAATCTGTGGCTGATCGAGGATAACTGCGATGCGCTGGGTTCCCGTTATACGATCGACGGAGAGAACAGACTGACCGGAACCATCGGAGATATCGGAACCTCCAGTTTTTATCCGCCACATCATATGACAATGGGAGAGGGCGGAGCCGTCTATACAAAGAATCCGTTGCTTCATAAGATCGTGCGTTCTTTCCGTGACTGGGGAAGAGACTGCGTGTGCGCACCCGGACAGGATAATCTGTGTGGCCATCGTTTTGACCGCCAGTACGGGGAACTGCCGTTGGGATATGATCATAAATATGTATATTCGCATTTTGGATATAACCTGAAAGCAACGGATATGCAGGCGGCTGTGGGATGTGCCCAACTGCGCAAGTTCCCGTCCTTTGTAGAACGCAGAATTCATAATTTCAATTATCTGAAAGAAGCATTGAAAGGAACTGAAGACAAACTGATCCTTCCGGAAGCATGTGAGAATTCCGAGCCGAGCTGGTTTGGATTCCTGATCACCTGCAGGGAAGGCGTGGACAGAAATCAACTGGTACAAAAGATCGAAGAAAAAGGTGTACAGACCCGTATGCTTTTTGCAGGAAATCTGATCAAGCATCCCTGCTTTGACCAGATGCGTGCGACAGGAAAAGGCTATCGTGTAGCAGGAAGTCTGGAAAATACAGACCGGATCATGACGGATACGTTCTGGATCGGTGTCTATCCGGGGATGACAGATGTGATGCTGGATGCAATGGCAGATGCGATCAAGGAAGCACTGGAATAATATTTGAAAACGCGTAGCTAAAGGCACAGGAATGAGCTCTGGAACAGGGGATAACCGCGAGTTGACATAATATGAAAAACTGGAAAGCTGCGGCGGATTACAGAAAGGAAGAAGTATGATACTGGACGAAAAACTGAGATGGTTTGGTTTCTGGCTGCTGGACAGTCTGAAAGGAAAACAGATAAGAACATATTATGATCAGATTCAGCGGGCGTGGAAAGAGGGAACATCGATTCGGGAGACCGAAGAGCGGATTCGGGCACTGATCGCCCATGCGGTGAAGACAACAGAATTCTATAAGGATTATCCGGAAGATATTGAACTGACAGATCTTCCGGTAGTCAACAAAGATACGTTTCGACAGAATTATGAGAAGTTCCTTTCGACAACCTATAAAGATGCACCGGATAACAGGGTGATGTGTACGAGTGGTTCTACCGGAACTCCCCTTCGCATGATCCAGAACCGGGACAAAATCCGTCACAACACGGCGGGTGGTATATTCCTGGGAGCAGCAGCTGGATATTATATCGGTATGAAAGAGGCTTTTATCCGTGTGTGGGTCAATAATGTAAAGAAAAGTAAGTTTCAGCTTTTTCAGGAAAATCTGATCATGATGGACAGTTCCCGGATGGATGAGCAGGCACTGGAAAAGATGTTCCGGGTGATCGAGAAGAAAAAAGTAAAATGTCTCGTCGGCTATTCGTCAGCACTTGGGGAACTGAGCAATTATATTCAGAAAACAGGAAAAGATTGTAGCCGCTGCAAGGTGAAAGCGATTATTCCGATTTCTGAGACGATGCCGGAACCGGTGCGCCGGACACTGGAAAAACAGTTTGACTGCCCGGTACGTGCCTGGTATTCCAATGAAGAAAACGGAATTATGGGATTGCAGAATGAAGATAATGAGGGGTACCGGATCGACACCGAAACGTATTATTATGAAATCCTGAAGATGGATTCCGATGAACCGGCAGAGCCGGGAGAACTTGGAAGAATCGTGATCACGGATCTGTTTAATTATGCGTTTCCGATTCTCCGCTACGATAACGGGGATACGGCGGTGGCAACCAGAAAAGAGAAAAACGGCAGATACAGGCTGTATCTGGATGAACTTTACGGACGTCGAAGCGATCTGATCTACGACTGTGAAGGAAAGGCGGTAACACCGTATATTATTACCAATAATCTGTGGGATATCGAAGGGGTAAAACAGTATCGTTTTATCCAGGAAGATGTGAAAGACTATACCATCTGGTTAAACGGAGATCCGCAGAAGATGAATCAGGAAGAAATTCTCGGACGGATCCGCCCGTATCTGGGTGAAGAAGCCAGAATCAGGGTGGAACTGGTGGATGAGATCCCGGTGCTTGCTTCCGGAAAGCGCAAATACATAGAAAACCGGTGCGAAAAGTATAAGAATCAGACCGGTTTCTGCGGATAATAGGGAGAAACAGGTGGAAAAGAAAGAACAGAAAAAACGGATCGCTGCAAACACCCTGTATACCATGGGCGGGCTGATCTTTATGAACGGCGTTTTGCAGCTGATCATTACGCCGTTGCTCAACCGATATATGGGAGCAAAGCAGCTGGGAGAACTTTTGTATATTACAGGGTTGGTTGCGATTATCTGTCCGTCCGTCGGACAGGCGTTAAATACCAGCCGTCTGGTGGTGCGAAGATCACATGAGGTAACCAATGGAGACTACGACTGGATCCTGTTGCTGTTTGGCATACTGGGAAGCGGTGTGGCACTTTTTATGTCAAGAGACAGTATCAGCGGAATCCCTGTGGGGATCGGGGTGTTTGCCCTGTTTCTGCTGACGGTTTTCCGGTACTACGGGGATGTGGAATATCGACTGAATCTGAATTATCAGAGGTATTTTATTTATTATCTGCTGATCGGTATCGGATATCTTGTGGGATTTGTGATTTACCGTATCACAGATCGGTGGTTGTGGATCTATCTGGTCGGTGAGGTGGCTGCTCTTTGTTATGTGGCAGTTACAGGATCTGTATTTCATAAGTTTTTTCGGCGGAGCGGACATTTTTTTGTGGCGCTGGAGAGGGGATTTTTCCTGACATTGTCGTACCTGATCACAAACACCACAATGAATATGGACCGTCTGGTGATAAAGCAGATTCTTGGCAACGAACAGGTAACGATCTACTATGTGGTTTCCCTGATCGGAAAGACCCTGGTGCTTCTGATCGCACCGATCAATACGATTGTGATTTCTTATCTGACAAAACGCAGAGAACTGTTAAACAGAAGTCAGTTTGGAAAGGCAGTGCTTGCGGGAGGCGGTGTGGCAGGTGTCTTTTTCCTTGGCTGCCAGGTGGGAACACCGCTCTTTGTCTGGCTGTTTTACCATGACCTGTTTCCGTCCATCAAAGGACTGGTCACGGTGGTCAATCTGGCACAGGTGCTGGGATTGTTTTCCGCATTTTTATTTATACTTGTTTTAACATTTACGGATGAAAAATGGCAGCTGTGGATACAGCTTGCACACTTCGTGATTCTGCTGACCGCATCGGTGCTGGCAGCAAAAAATTATGGGATGATCGGATTTGCCTGGGCATGCCTGGGAGCAAATACGCTTCGGGTTGTGGCAGTGATCGCACTGGGGATCTGGAAGGCAAAACCGGCGAAGAAAGAAGGAGAATGAAAAGATGCAGACAGGTGAAGTTCTTAGAAGAGTGGTGTTCAATCTTCTGGATGCTGCAAAAGGCGGTAGGCTGAAAAAATTAAAAGAAGTCAATAAAAGAGAGATCGTGGAAGGTGTGACGCCGGAATATATGGAGCGGAGGATCGATCTGCTTCTGGACTATGTAAAAAAACATTCTCCGTATTATAAAAAACATCCGGAATGGACAAAACTGGAAGATTTCCCGGTGATGACCAAGGGAGATTTTCTTGAGCATTATGAGGAAGTGCTGGTGGAGAACAGCAAAGAACAGGGTAATCTGTACCGGCTGAGTACCAGTGGTTCTACCGGAACGCCATTTACCGTTCTGTGTGACGGTGACAAGATGAACCGGGTCAATATGAACTTTATTTCCTGTATGGAACTGAACGGTTTCCGTCTGGGAATGAAGCGTGGGGAATTCCGCGCGTGGATAAAGGGGAAAAATACCATAAGTATGTGGAAATCTTTCAAAAATAATCTGGTCATGGTGGATATCTCCAACATGGGAGATGATTCTCTGGAAAAGATCTGTAAAGATATCGAGAAAAAGAAGATCCAGGTACTGGTGACCTATTCGAGTGCACTGACTGCATTGACCGGTTATATCCGACGGACGGGAAGAGATATCAGTAAGTGGAAGGTAGAGATGGTATTTTCCATGGGTGAGGCACTGCCGGATGCAACCTATGAACTGACAAAAGAAATATTCGGATATTCTCCGGTGCGTTCTTATGGAAATAATGAAAACGGTTTTATCGCAATTCAGCTGGGCGAGGATAGGGAATATACGATCGACCTGTATAACTTCTACCCGGAAGTGCTGAAGATGAACAGTGATGAGCCGGCAGAACCGGGAGAACTGGGACGGCTGGTAGTTACAGATTATTATAACAAAACCTTCCCGATGGTGCGTTACGACACCGGAGATACGGGAATTATGCGGATGTATCAGGATGAAAAAGGGCGGATGCATGGAAAATATGTGGAAATCTACGGCCGCCGCGGTTCTCTGATGTATAATTGTATGGGCGAGCCGCTGTCGATCCATGTATTTATGAACACGCTGTTAAAGTTTGAGGGTGTGGTCTATCAGGCAAAATGCATCCAGTGGGGACAGAAAGAGTATGAACTGCTGGTCAACGCAGACCGGAAAAAACTGGTGGAAGAGGATTTGATTGCCGCTTACCGGCATTATCTTGGAGAGGAAGCGGAGATCCGGATCACTTATGTGGACGAGATCCCAATTCAGGCTTCCGGAAAATTCATGGTCTGCGAGAATAAATGGGATGGAAGGAAGTAGAGGATATGAAGCAGAAAGTGTCTGATTATATTGCGGATCGTCTGGCACAGGAAGGGATCTGCCAGGTATTTACAGTGACGGGCGGCGGCGCGATGCATCTGAACGATTCTCTGGGACATCACCCGGGGCTGTCTTGCATCTACCAGCATCATGAACAGGCGGCAGCGATGGCGGCAGAAGCTTATGCGAGGGTAGACAACCGGATGGCGGCGGTCTGTGTAACTTCCGGTCCGGGTGCGACGAATGCCATTACCGGAGTCTTGTGTGCATGGATGGATTCCATTCCGATGATTGTCCTGTCCGGGCAGGTGCGATATGATACCACGGTGCGCCACAGCGGTTTAAAGATCCGTACGATGGGAGTGCAGGAATATGACATCACGCCGTCCGTAGACCCCATGACAAAATATGCCGTCATGGTGACGGATCCGCTTACGATCCGGTATCATCTGGAGCGGGCGATCTATCTGGCCAAAACGGGTCGTCCGGGACCGTGCTGGCTGGATCTTCCGCTGAATATACAGAGTGCCATCATAGAAACCGATGATCTGAGAGCGTACGATCCGAAAGAGGATGAGAAAGAACTTCCGGCTCCGGTGACAGAAGAGATGGTGAAGAAGATTCTGGAAAAACTGAAACAGGCAGTGCGTCCGGTGATCTTTGCAGGTCATGGGATTCGACTGGCAGGTGCATATGACAGCTTTCAAAGGCTGGTGGAGCTGCTTGGGATCCCGGTAGTGACCGGAATGAGCAGTATCGATCTGATGGAATCCGCACATCCACTGTATGTGGGAAGAAACGGAGGAACGGGAAATCGTCCGGGAAACTTTGCAGTGCAGACCTGTGATGTATTATTTTCCATCGGAAGCAGACAGAGTTTTTTACAGACCGGATTTGCCTATGAAAAATGGGCGGCACATGCGTATACGATTCTCAATGATATCGACGGGGAGGAACTGAAAAAAGAGACACTTCACGTGGATCTTCCGGTGGTGGCAGATGCAAAAGAGCTGATCGAAAAGTGTATCCACATGCTCGAAGAAGCAGGGTGCAGCCGTGCACACCCCTGGTTTGCAGATGAGAAAGAATCCTCCTGGAGAGAGAAGTGCCGTCACTGGAGGGAAAAATATCCGGTAGTGACGGAAGAAAAATACAAAGAACCGGAACCGGGACGAACAAATATTTATGCATTTTATGACAGTTTGTCAAAAGTGCTTCCGGAAGGGGAACAGATCCTGGTCAGTGTGGGAACCTCACGTGTGGCGGGAAGTCAGGCAATCTATCTGAAAAAAGGTCAGAGATTTTACACCAATGCCGTGACTGCATCGATGGGTTACGGGCTCCCGGCGGCGATTGGTGTATGCGTTGGATCCGGGAAAAAAGAAGTAATCTGTGTGAACGGGGAAGGGTGTATGCAGATGAATCTGCAGGAGTTACAGACCATCCGGCACCATAACCTGCCGATCCGGATCTTTGTGATCAATAACGAAGGATACCATTCCATCCGTCAGACCCAGACGGCTTATTTTGGCGGTCATCTGGTAGGTGTGGGTGAGGAGAGCGGGGATCTCAGCTTCCCGGATCTTTCCCGACTGGCACCGGCGTATGGATTTGCTTACAAAGAATGCAGAAACAGTGCGACACTGGAAGAGGATCTGCGGGCGGTCATGGAAGTTCCGGCACCTGTGATCTGTCAGGTTTTTGTGTCGAAACTCCAGAAGACGGAGCCGAAACTGGCATCCAGACAGCTTCCAGATGGAACCATGGTGTCGGCATCACTGGAAGATATGTATCCGTTTCTTTCGAGAGAAGAGATGGAGGAGGAAGGCGTATTATGGAAAGAGTGATCGTGACAGGAGCGACCAGTATGATCGGAGAAGCGCTTATTGAGGAATGCCTGAAACATGGAATCTCTGTATGTGCGGTGATCCGCAAGGATACGGCAAGAAAAGATCGTCTGCCGGAAGATCCGCATCTGGAACTGGTGGAATGCAGTCTGGAAGAACTGGCAGCACTGCCGGAAAAAGTGACAGGATCTTTTGATACGTTTTACCATATTGCCTGGGGGTATACCGGTGCGGCAAGAAATAAAAGTACCAGGCTACAGAGTAAGAACATTGATTATACCCTGGATGCGGTAGAGGCAGCTGCAAAGCTTGGCTGTAAACGATTCATCGGAGCGGGTTCCCAGGCGGAATATGGACCGTTGGATCGGGAAATGATCGGCCCTGATGCGCCGGAACATCCGACAACTCCGTATGGGGTAAGCAAACTGGCAGCGGGAAGACTCTCGAAACTTTTATGCAAAGAGCTTGGAATCGAATGGATCTGGCCGCGGATCTTCAGCGTATATGGAATCTATGATAAAGAAAGTACCATGGTAATGACGGCACTTCATCAGTTCCTTGCAGAAGAAGAAACAGCATTCACCCCGGGGGAACAGGAATGGGACTATCTGTACAGCAAAGATGCAGGACGGGCTTTTTATCTGATCGGGGAAAAAGGAAGAGACGGTTCGATCTACTGTGTGGGGAGTGGAAAGGCGAGACGGCTGTATGAATATATTTACCAGATCCGGGATGTGGCAAATCCGAAAGCTACTCCGGGGATCGGGAAAAAGTCCTATGGTGTACAGCCGGTGATGCACCTGTGCGCGGATATATCGAGTCTGAAAAATGATACCGGTTTTGAACCGGCGTATGAATTTTCCAGCGGAATCCGGGAGATGGTCCGCTGGATGAAGGAGAAAGACAAATGAAAAAGAAAATCTCTGTGGTGATACCTACATACAATGAAGAGGGGAATGTAAAACCGCTGGCAGAATCCATTGTCGCAGTGATGGAGACAGAACTTCCGGAATATCGGTATGAGATCCTGTTTATCGACAACCATTCCAAGGACAGAACGCGGATGTATCTGCGGGAACTGTGCGCAAAGAATAAAAATATAAAGGCAATCTTTAATGTCAGAAACTTCGGTCAGTTACGCTCTCCGGTCTACGGACTGAAACAGGCAACCGGGGACTGTGTGATTCGGATGTGCGCGGACTTCCAGGATCCGGTGGATATGATCGTAAAGTTCGTAAGAGAGTGGGAGAAAGGATCCAAAATTGTCATTGGCATCAAAAAAGCGAGCAAAGAAAACCGGATGATGTACTGGATCCGTGGATGCTATTATAAACTGATCCGGAAAATAACAGATATTGATCATATCGAACAATTTACTGGCTTTGGACTATATGATAAAGCATTTGTGGATGTGGTGAGAGATCTTCATGATCCGATGCCATATCTGAGAGGAATCATTGCAGAACTGGGATTTGATTATACGGCGATTCCTTATGAACAGCAGAAGAGAAAAGCGGGAAAGAGCAAAAATAATTTTTACAGTCTGTACGATTATGCGATGATCGGGATTACTTCGTATTCGAAAGTGGTTCTCCGGATGGCGACGTTTCTTGGATTTTTTGTGGGAGGTGTCAGTGTGGTGGCAGGGATTATTTATTTTATCCTGAAAATGCTGTACTGGGATCGATTTACCGCAGGCATGGCACCGTTACTCATCGGAATGTTCTTTCTGGGAGCAACGCAGCTGTTTTTCATCGGTCTGTTGGGAGAATATGTGCTGAGCATTAATACCCGTGTGCTGGATCGTCCGCTGGTAGTAGAGGAAGAAAGACTGAATTTTGAAGAGAAAGAGGACAGTGAAAATGAAAGCAAAACTGGCAAAGCGTAAAACAGGGTTCTGTATGCGGATGAAAGAAAGCTGGAAGGAAATGAAATTGTGGGATGCAGAAGAACTCAATAAGCTGGACTGGGTGATCTCAGCGCTGATCCTGATTTTTCTGTTTTTTACTTGTGCCTATGGAGATCTGATGCTGACGGGAAACAGGTCATTTTTGATGTATGAACACTTTACAGATTTTTATAAGGCAAGCTATGAACAATCCCATGGATATTATGCCAATTATCTGCCGAGTACTTTTCTGGCATATGCGATCTGGAATTTGCCGTTGTATCTGACCGGTCATGCGCCACAGGCGATGCTGACAAACAGTTTTATCAATAATATGTGGTATAAACTGCTTCCGGTGCTTCTGTATTATGCGACTTCCCATCTGATCTACCAGATCGGTGTGGAAGCAGGGTTCGGAGAAAAGAAAGCAAAGCTTTGTAAGTTTGCATTTCTGGTATTTCCGATCGGGGTGTTCAGCCAGTTTATTTTCAGCCAGTATGATATCTTTACCGTATTTTTCATGGTACTGGGCCTGTATTTTTATGTGAGAGGCGGCTTATGGAAGTTTGCACTGTCTTTCGGTGTTGCGGCAACATTCAAATATCACGCACTGCTGTTCTTCCTGGTACTGCTGGTTTTACGGGAGAAAAAGATCCGCAACCTGATCAAATATGCAGTGGTTATGGCTGTTCCGCTGATGATCGAAGTGCTGCCGAATATCGGAAATATTTATTTCAAGCGCAATGTTCTGGGATTTGGCGTTTTGAAATTTGTGCAGAAACCATTCACCATTGGCTTCTTTGACGGAATCAATCTTGTGGCGGTAACAGCAGCTTTCATGTTGGTGTGGGCGTATCAGAAAAAGACAAAAGACAACCGGGAAATGTTTTCCTGGGGCATTTTCTTCTGTGTGGGAATGAGTTTTGCAATCTTCGGATTCTCTTCCTGGAACCCGCAGTGGCTGCTGATGCTGGTGCCGTTTCTGGTGTTAAATATTTTCATGAATGAAAACGGCAATCTGCTGGTGATGGTGACAAATGTGCTGATCGTTGCACTGTATATCTTCTGCAGCCAGAACCTGGTAGATGAGCAGATAATGAATTACGGAATCCTGAAATACATCCTTCCGGGACAGCAGTTTGCGGTGAGAATGTGGGATCTGTATATGTTCCATGATGAAAAAATGCTCTGCTCTGCGATGTGGGTGGTGCTTCTGGTCTATGTGGTCTTCGGGCATCCGAAATACCATATCCGGAAAGGAACCGAGATCGCAAAAGGGCTGGTATGGCAGATCCGTGCGGCATTTCTGGTCAGTGTGTTTGCATTTGTGATCCCGGCATCGATCTGTGCGCTTGGCATGTTCCAGGGGAAAATTGTTCTGCTGGATAACAGCCGTCAGGATCTGGAACCGGACAATATCATTCAGGTGGATGAAAGCTCTTCGGTGAGCCAGGATCTGACGATGGAGGGAAGTGTACTGTCGAATCTGAAGATCCGTGTCTATACCGGAGAAAAGAGCATTTCTGATACACTTACAGTGGAACTGATTGACAAAGAAACCGGGGATGTGGTATATCAGGGAGAAAAAGAGACGGACGGTTTTACGACCAATTCGGCGCTGTATTCTTTCATCGGCGAGAAAGTTTCGGTGGAAAAAGGAAAAACGTATGAGCTGCGGATCAGCAGCGAGGCGGAAGAAGGATCCGGTATCGGTCTGTATTGTGTGACAGCAGACAGTGAAACACAGCTTCTGACAGAGACAGAGGCCAGAGATGAACTTCCGGCAAGCCGGCTGCAGATGCGTGTGACAGGGGAACAGTAAAAGCGGCCTGCAACAAAATAACAGAAACAGGAAAATTAAAGAGTATAAAAAGGGGAGAAAAGGATGAAGCAGACAGAAAGTCCGGCGATCCGGGCGATACAGGAAATCAAAAAAGCGGTCATCGGAAAGGATGACTGTATCATAAAAGTGATGACGGCGATTCTTGCAGGCGGACATATTCTGATCGAGGATGTGCCGGGAGTGGGAAAGACCACGCTGGCACTGGCCTTTTCCAAAGCGCTGCACCTCGAGCAGAACCGTATTCAGTTCACGCCGGATGTACTGCCGGGAGATGTGACGGGATTTTCATTATATCAGAAAGCGACCGGTACCTTTGAATATCAGCCGGGGGCTGTTATGTGTAACCTGCTTCTGGCGGATGAGATCAACCGTACCTCACCGAAGACGCAGGCTGCACTTCTGGAAGTCATGGAGGAAGGAAAAGTGACGGTAGATCAGATTACCCATGAGCTGCCAAAACCGTTTGTGGTTATTGCAACCCAGAACCCGGTGGGAAGTGCGGGAACATCCATGCTTCCCCAGTCACAGCTGGATCGTTTTATGATCTGTATGCACATCGGATATCCGGATATGAAATATGAACTGGAGATCGTGAAAGGCAAGATTACGACAGATCCGCTGGATCTGGTAGAACCGGTGATGAATGGAGCACAACTTCTGCGCCTTCAGGATGAGATCCATAAAATTTATATTCATGATGCGGTATATCAGTATATCGGGAAGCTGGTCAATGCAACAAGAAAACATTCTCTGATCGAGCTTGGAATCAGCCCAAGAGGAACGATCGCACTGGCAAGGATGGTACAGGCACTGGCATATCTGCGGGGGAGAAATTATGTACTTCCGGTGGATGTCGAGGATGTTTTTATCGATGTGGAAGCACATCGTATCCAGCTGAATGGAAAAGCACGTGTAAACAGAGTAACCGCTGAACAGATACTGAAAGATATTCTGGAGGGAACGACAAAACCTTCCGTGGTGAGAAAATGAAGAATAAATTACTATATTTCGGACTGTTGGTGGTCACACTGTATCTGGCCATCCTCTATGACAGTCCCATGCTTCTGGGTTTTGGCCTGATGGAAATGGTACTGCCGGCTATATCCGGCATTCTGATGTTATGGACAGCGGCACATATGAAGGCACAAATCTATCTCCCTATCGGAGTTGCCGAAAAAGAGCAGCCGGTTAATGTGGGGGTGCGGATCGAAAATAAGAGCCGGATCCCGGTATCCAGGCTGGAAGCAAAAATAAAGATACAGAACAGATTTTATCAGCCGGAAAAAGAAGTGATTTTTCAGGGAATGGCTGATGGGAGAGGAACGACCCGCCTGACAACAGCCATTACCAGCAGTCAGTGCGGGTTGGTTGCGTTATGGGTGGAACAGGTAAAAATATGGGATCTGTTTCATCTGTTCGGAAAAAGGATCGAGACAGATGGAAAAGAGGAGCTTTCAGTACTTCCGGAGTATTATGAGGCCTTGATAGAAATCACACCGCAGATTCGGGAACAGTTGATTGAAAGTGAAGAATACGATGAGAAACGGCCAGGAGATGATCCCTCTCAGATTTTCCAGATCCGGGAGTACCGGGAAGGTGACAGGATGCAGAGGATCCACTGGAAAGCCAGTGCGCGTACCAGTCAGCTGATGGTAAAAGATTACAGCATGCCGATCGGACTGGGAGCACTGTTGCTTTTTGATCTTCAGGTTCCGGAAGAATCGGGAGCAGTTTTTCTGGATCAGGCAATAGAGTACGGACTTGCTATTCTGCAGGGATTTCTGAATCAGGAATATCCGCCGCGGGCGGCGTGGTATAACTGTCGGACACAGAATATGGAACAGATGGAGATCAGGGAAACAGAAGATCTGTATCTGCTGACTTCGCGGCTGTTTCAGGCAGAATCTTACCGGGAAGAGATTCTTCTGGAAGAAGTCTATAAACATTCTTATCCGCAGGACGGATACAGTATCTGTCTGCGGATTACTACAGATGGTCAGTGGTGGGAGGATGGGATCCTGAAAGGTGAGCTGACACGTACCGGACTTGAGACAGAGGGGATCAGCGTATGAGACGACAGACAGAAGAGTGGCATCCGGCGGGAATCCAGGTGGCAGGAGAGAAAAAAATAAAGATTGAATCCAGGAGACGACAACAAAAGCATGGCGTGCTGCTGCGTTGTGTATATCTGTATCTGTGCATGGTGGGAACAATTCTCACATTCAGGCTGGATCTTGGAATGAAGTTCCGGGTACTTCCGGTAGCAGGAGTGTTGTTACTGTTTGTGTTACTTGCAATATTAAAAAGTATCTGGCGGCCATGGGGAAGATGGGTATACCGGGGAGCATATCTGTTAATCTTTCTGACGGGAGGTCTGGGATGGAAACATCTGGCCGCAGGATGGCAGGCGGCGGAAAACAGTATCCGGCATCAGTTGTCGGTATATTATGGGGTGACACTGGCAGAAAAAACACCGTTGCTTTCCGGGGAACGGGGAGAACTGTTGCTGATCGTTATTTTTGCACTGTTTTTCTGGAGTATGGAAACAGCGGTGGTACGAAAAGGGCGGGCAGGGCTTTTGGTAGCTTCGGAGATTCTGATCGTGCTTTTGGAACTGATGTGTGGCTGCCGTTTCCTGCAGCCGGGAATCTTTCTGATCGGAGGATCTCTGCTGGCATTGCTCGCGATGGGACAAAACCATGGAGTAAGCAATCAGCGGATCCTCTATCGTTCCGGGCTGTGGGCAGGAGGGCTGGTTCTTTGCCTGTCACTTCTGGCAGGACCAGCCGGTTCGATGCTGGCAAAACAGACAAATGGCTGGAATGAATGGCTGTATCAGAAGGTACAGAAAAAAACCAGTGAGATTTCCCGGGCAATGGAAAGCCAGAACGGGTTATTTGGCAATCATAATCCGACGGCGGATGGCAGTCTGAATAACTATCCGGTAGAACAGAAGGATGAAATTGATCTTACAGTACATACCTCCGGGAAACCGGTACATAATATGTATCTGCGGGGATTTACCGGCGGAACATATCAGGGGAATTACTGGAGCGGCGTGGATCAGAAAGATTTTGCGAATGCGTTTTCAGAAGCGGACAGCGGCTGGCAGATACAGAATATTCTCTACCGTTACATCGGGTCCCGCTCTTCGGAAGGGGAAGGAACTGTGACGGTTACCAGAGAAAATCCGGGCGGTGATTATGGATATATTCCTTACGGCTGTGCGGTGCCGGATGATGAAAATGTGCAGGCGGACGGCTGTTATGCCAGTGCCGGAAAAGAGATCTCGTACCAGGGTTATGTAAACTGGACAGAATGGATGGATCCACAGCCTTCGAAAGATGCGGAGTCAGAGATCGAGAGCGCTTACCGGGAATATGTGGCGAAAGAATATCTGAAAGTTCCTGTGGAAGGACTGGATCGTCTGCGTTCGTACTGTGAACAGCAGAATTTGCAGTCGGTACAGGAGGTTATCGATTTTGTGGTACGGGATGTGCAGGAAGGACGTACGTACAGCATGGATCTGGAACCGGTTCCGGCGGATCGGGATTTTGCAGAGTATTTTTTCTTTGATCAGAAAAAAGGATACTGTATTCATTATGCGACAACAGCAACGCTGATGTTCCGTCTGCTTGGTGTGCCGGCGAGATATGTTACCGGATATGTGGTGACACCGGAGGAGTTTACGGAAGATGGAGATGGCTATACGGCACAGGTACCGGATACACAGGCACATGCGTGGGTGGAAGTTTACCGTTCCGGAAAAGGCTGGATCCCGGTAGAAGTGACACCGGGTTATCAGGAGAACACCGGTGGAAATGAAAATCAGGAAGTGACCGGAGAGGAAAGCACACTGACACCGGAACCGACTGCGGAGCAGACAGAAGAGACAACACCGGAGCTTACCGAAACGCCACAGCCGGAGCAGGGAGAGGCAGCGGTAACGCCACAGGGCGAGAATGGTTCGGAAAGTGCAGGAACGGAGACAAATACAGATAATCCATCCGGCGGATCCGGTCTGGTGGGAATCGGGCGTGCACTCCTGAAAATTTTTGTACTTCTGTTGATTCTTGTCGGACTGGCAGGCGGCAGTGCAGGCGTGGTTGCTCTTCGCAGAAAACGCATATTGCAGGAGCGGAATCGCCGCTTTTTCCAGAAAAATATTAACCGTGGAATCTGTGAGATTTCCTATGCGATCTATCAGATCCTTCAGGATGCAAAAGAGGCAGGCGTACTGCAGGAAATCCCGGAACAAAACGACGACCGGGAATTTGCCCGACAGACAGAAAAGAATCTTTCGTGGATGGAAGAGGGCGCGTATACGGCAGTTGTGGAACTGGTGGAGCGGGCAACGTTCGGACCGGATCCGCTGACGAAACAGGAACGGGCGCAGTGCTATCAGTTTTATGAGAGTCTGGAACAGCAGTTCTGGGCGCAGATGCCAAGACAGAAAAGATTCTGGTGGAAATACATGAAAGCATACAAAGTTTCATAAACTAGGAAAAAGACATCGGGTAGTCGGTGAAAGTATGAAAGAAAAACTTCGTATGATTCTGGCAGTGACGGGAATTTTTCTGTTGCTTCCCCTGCTTCTGACCGTTTTTCTGTCAGGCAGAGAGGCATTGCATATAAAAAAACAATGGAATATGGAATCCCTCCTCCCAATGCTGATGTGCAGGGAAATCCCCTGGGAGTATGAGGAGGAGATGAAAAAAGTACAGGCTGTTCTTACAAGGAGCAGCCTGTATTTGCGTATAGAAGAGGAGAAAATGGATGGGGAGGCGTGGGGAAATCTGTGGAAGGAAGCAAAAGCGGCACAGCATCAGAAGGGATATCAGCAGGCATACCGGAGTATGGAGGCAGCGGCAAAAGATACCGAGGGAGAGATGCTTTTTTATCAGTCGAAAGTCTGTGAGGGCGTTTTTCACCGGATCAGCAGCGGAACTACCCGGGACGGACTGGAAGTGTTTGGAAAGATGGAGAAAGGGTATCTTCTCAGTGTGGACAGTAACTGGGATATGTATGGGGACGGTTATCTGAGCGGTCATTATTTTTCGGAAGGCGCGCTGCGGGAACAGTTGGAAAAAGCGTATCCTGGGCTGGTATTTACGGAAGAACCAGTGGAAAATCAGATAAATATGTATAAACGGGACAAAGTGGGACACATTTTATTCTTGACAGTGGGAAATAAGACAATCTCGGGGGAGGAATTCCGCCAGCTTCTGGAACTGCCGTCGAGTAATTTTACGATGCAGGCGGCAGACGGAAAGATCCGTTTTTTGTGCAAAGGACAGGGACACGGGCTGGGACTTTCGCAGTACGGAGGAAATGTGCTGGCAAAAGAGGGAAAATCGTACAAAGAGATTCTGCGATATTATTTCCCGGAATGTGGAGTGCAAAAAAAAGACTCCTGACCGGAAGAAAAATCGGTGTATACTTCTGCAAAATCAGGGAATTCTATAGATAAAGAATCTGGATGAGTAACTGGGACTGACGGGGACGGTTACTGGTTTTGTTCTTTAGTATAGAATAGCAGAGGTGAAGATGATGAAAAAAGAAAAGACATTGCGTATGGCAGTTACCGGTGCGCTGCTTCTGACCGTGGTTGCGGCGGGAATCTCCATGTACCGGACGGATACGACACCGAAAAAGGAAGGTAAAGCACAGCAGGAACAGGCGATGCAGGAGGAAGACAGCAAAGATGTGACGAGTAAAGACGCCGAGGCGCAGGATACCGGAGAACTGGCAAGAAATACCACAGAAATTCCGGAAGCGATTCCATCGCCAACCCTGAATCAGGATAACCCGGACAATGCGATTCCTCCGACACAGGAGGGAGAAAATGCACAGGAAACCGCAGATACACAGGAATCTGCCGATACATCCGCAGCCGTACAGCCGGAACTGAACTTTACCGAGGACAGCCAGATGCTCTGGCCGGTCAACGGGCAGGTGGTGATTGATTACAGCATGGATGCCACCACATATTTTCCGACACTGGACCAGTACAAATATAACGATGCCCTGATGCTTGGCTGTCAGAGCGGCGAGCCGGTACAGGCAGCAGCCAACGGTCAGGTAGTTTCGATCAGCGAAGACGTCGAGACCGGAACCACCATGGTCATGGATCTCGGAAACGGCTATCAGGCAACCTACGGCCAGCTCAAAGACATCACCGTAGAACCGGGACAGACCGTGGAGAGCGGAACCATCCTTGGCTATGTCAATGACCCGACAAAATATTATGTCAAAGAGGGCGCAAACCTGTACTTTGCCATGACCAAAGACGGCAATCCCATCGACCCGATGATCTATATCGAGACGGTGACAGAATAGAATCATCCGTCTGTCTGAAGCTTCCTTCAGGCAGGCGGATTTTACTGTATTGCATATCAATAATTGATCCGGCGGACCAATTTTGATTGTTGTATTTCCTGTATGGACAGGTGGATGGGGATGTGCTATTATAGAGCAAAGCATTATTATTTCTATCATCTAGGAGATCTAAATATCATATCTTTTTCAATTCCAGATTCCACATCCAGAAATCTCAATGCTTCAGATTCAGAGAACAGCAGAGAGGTTTTATGGAAAGCAGAAACGGACAGATCAGAAAACCTCCTGCACAGTAAGTATAAGGAGGGTCAATGGGAAAAACAGACATTGTAACAAAAAACTATATGCGTGGGAGTGATATATTTGCGGATGCATTTAATTTCCTGATTTATAACGGGGAAGCACGGATTCAGTCACAATCGCTGCAGGAGAGAGATGTAACGGAGCTTGCCGTGTTGTTTTCAAATGACAGTGTGAAAAATGAAACAGAAGTACAACAGAAATATCGCGATGTACTGAAACGTGCGGTTATCATGCAAAATAAGGAAGCTACTTATTTATTGCTTGGAATCGAAAATCAAACAGATATCCATTATGCGATGCCGGTAAGGAATATGATTTATGACAGTTTGCAGTATGGAAAACAGGTAATGGAAATCGCAGCAGAGCACAGAAAAAAGAAAGACAGGAATGGGACACAGGCAGAATATCTGTCGGGATTTTACAGGGATGACCGCCTGGTTCCGGTAATAACGCTGGTGATTCATTTTGGTGCAGAAGAATGGGATGGCCCAATGTGTCTGAAAGATATGATAACGGTTCATGATAAAAAGCTGCTGGAATATATTCAGGACTATAAAATATATCTGATCGATCCGGCAAAGTTGACGGAGGAAGATCTGAGGAAATTTTCCACCAGTCTTCGGGAAGTGTTAGGTTACATAAAATATTCCAGAGATAAAACAAAGTTAAGAAACTATATTGTACATAATCCGCGCATGAAATTAGAGAAAGAGGCGGCGCAGGTAATCAAAATAATTACAAAAACACCAATAAAAATCAAAACGGGAGGAGAAAAAACAGATATGTGTCAGGCAGTGGATGAAATGATAGAGGATGGAAGAAGAGAAGCAACGGTGAGGATTTTGTCTGGTTTGGTAAAAGATGGAATCTTATCTATGGAGGAAGCAGCTAGCAGAGCGGGGATGTCAGTGGAAGAATTAAAAATAGATATTGAAAATACAGCAGAAAAATAGTAGGGTAGAAAAAGAACAAAAGAAAGAACAACCGGAATCTGTTTTGGAAAAAACGATTTCGGTTGTTTTTTTGATTCCCTTTTCGAAAAGGTATGTGTATAATGAAAAACGGGAAGTGAACGAAATGAATTATACATATATATTGCAATGCAGTGACGGAACTTACTATACCGGCTGGACGAATGATATAGCAAAACGACTGAAAACGCACAATGAAGGAAAGGGTGCAAAATACACCCGAGCCCGTCTGCCGGTAACACTGGCATATTACGAAGCGTTTGAGACGAAAGAAGAAGCCATGCGCCGGGAGTGGGAGATCAAGCAGCTGTCACGGAAAGAAAAAAAAAATTAATATATTAAAAATATCAGGTTATTACCATAAAAAGTACTGTCGAAAACCTGTCAAAAAAAATGAAAAAGTCAGCGAAATATAGATACATAGTTGTATTGATAGTTCGCTGATTTTTGTTTTTATGTGCAGAGAATTGCTGCAGCTTTTATAAGAGAGACATAGTGATTGCTGCTTCATATGCCAGATTCGCGAATTCTGTCGAATGAAATTACAATCGGTTTTTTTGACGGAATTCTTTTGGTGAGATTCCATATCTGCTTTTGAATGCCCGAAGAAGATTCAATTCATTCGGGTATCCTACAGCCCATGAAATTTCGGAAATAGACTGATTTGTTGTAACCAGAAGTTCTTTTGCTCTATTCAGCCGGGCAGTAATCAGGTATTCCTGCAGGGACATGTGAAAAGATTCACGGAAGAGTCTGGTAAGATGACTCTGACTGATGTTGCAGTAAACAGCGATTTCGTCCAGGGATTGGATGGTTGCATAATAAGTGGAGACATACTGGCAGGCAAGATTAACATAATGTTGTCGGAACATTCCCTTGTTGGAACTTTCGATGATTGGATGAGCAGCATTTTGTATCAGCTGATCCAAAAACAGGTAAAAATTTCCCATAACTGCAGCTTCAGAAGCATCCGGATGCTCGAGAATGTTCATCAGAGGTTGGCGGATATTCTGAGATGTTTGAATTGTAGTATCTTTGGGATGATAAACAATATTTGTTTTGGAAAGTCCGCAGGCCCGAAGAAGATGTGGAGCGGAGGCACCGCTGAAAACAACCCAGATATAGTGCCAGGGATCGTTCAGATCTGCATTATAAATATGCTTGGTGTGAGGCTCTATCAAAAATCCTTCTCCGGCTCTCACTTCATGAGCGGTTGGTCCACCGGAAGGCTGATCAGGTTTCTGAACAGAAGATTCCTGTATGTCATGTCCCATAGAACAGAATCCCTTGCCGCTGATAACATAATGAAAAATGTATTCGTTTCGGATAAATGGTCCAAAGGAATATAAAGGTGTACATTTCTGTTTGCCGATTTCAACCAGATTTAAATCGTGAAGATTAAAGTTAAATACATAACAGGCCATATGATTTTCTCCCTTCTGTACATGACTAAGTACAAACTTTATTATAGTGAATTTTACAAAAAAAGTATATGGACAAATAAAAATAGTTGAAAATTTTAGGGGTTGGGGTAGTGAAAAATCAGACAAAACAATGCAAAATATACAAAATAAAACATAAATGCAGAAATATGAAAGGGAAAGGATGAAAAAAGATGTGTTGGTAAAAATCAACAAGTGATACTATAAAAATACATTAAAAAACGTCAAAGTGCTAGCGAAAAAGGCGGAGAGAAAAAAGAAAAGAAAAGAAAATAAACAATGAAATGGAGGAAAATGTATGAAAAATATGAAAAGATTTCTGGCGTTCGGAATGGCAGCATGTATGGTGATGGGAAGTATGACGGCCTGTGGATCAGGAAAATCTGACAGTGGAAGTTCGGATGCAGCAACAACGGACAGTAGCTCTTCTGATTCTTCCGGAGATAACGGAGAAGTAAAACTGACGATGCTTGGATGGGAAATCTATCAGCAGGCGGGTATGGAAGCTCTGGCGGCTGCATACCATGAAAAACATCCGAATGTAACGATTGAAGTACAGATCTCCACATGGAGTGAGTACTGGACAAAACTGGAGGCTATGGCAAACAGTAATTCCTTGCCGGATATTTTCTGGATGCACACCAATGAATTCAGTAAATATGCAGAGGCAGGTATGCTGGCAGATCTGACAGACCTGTATGCAGATGAAGACCCGGACTATTATCACAATAACTTCCCGGCAAATCTGGTTGAGAACTTTACATACGAAGACAAAATCTATGGAGTTATGAAAGATGTTGATACCATCGGTCTTGTATACAACAAAGATATATTTGATGAAGCAGGTGTTTCCTATCCGGATGATACATGGACCTGGGATGATCTGGTAGAAGCATCTGAAACTATTCATGAAAAAACCGGAAAATACGGTATGATGGCAGATGAGAATGAGCAGGAAGGATGGGCAAATACCATTTATCAGGCAGGTGGCTACTATATTAATGATGATAAGACAAAAGCCGGATTTGATGATCCTGCAACACAGAAAGGTATTGCAGAATATATCGGATGGCAGACCGATTATGATTTTTCTCCAAACCAGAGTGATTTCTCTGATCTTGGTAAAGCAGAACGTTTCTTCGCCGGTGAAGGCGCTATGATGTATCTTGGAAGCTGGGGAATCAATAACCTGTATATCAACTATCCAGACCTGAACTGGGATGTGGCAGTTCTGCCGAAATGCCCGGATCCGGTATCCGGTGATGGAAGAGCCAGCATCTCCAACGGACTTGCATACGCTACATCCGCAGATAATCCACATATGGATGTTGTAAAAGATGTACTGAAATTCCTGGGAACGAAAGAAGCAGCGATTATTCACGGTGAAAATGGTGCAGCTATCCCGGCATTTAACGGAACCGGTGATTCCTGGGCTAATAATTATGAAGGTAAAAATGTACAGGCATACGTAGATCAGCTGGAGTACAGTGTTCAGTATCCGTATTCAAAATCCAAATCTACATGGTTCCCGGAAGTTGAAGCAACTCTGCTGGAGGCATACAGCGGAACGATGAGTCTGGATGATGCGTTCGCACAGTGCCAGCAGCAGGTAGATGAGTGTCTTGCTTCTGAATAAGACAGAATGAGAGGTGGCAAAAATGGGAAAGAAGAAAAGAAAATATGATAAAGGTGCCAGCGTTGGTTTCCTGATGGCATTACCTACTGTGCTCGGTCTGATTCTTCTTAATATTTATCCATTATGCAGAACCGTCTATATGAGTTTCTTTAAGTCTGGAGCTTTTGGAAAATGGACGTTTGTAGGATTAGACAACTATGTTACCATGTTTCAAAGTGCCGGTTTCTGGACTGTAACAAAAAATACCCTGTTATTTATGTTACTGACAGTGCCTGTAACAGTTGTTCTTGGTTTGCTGATTGCAGTATTATTAAATCAGAGTATCAATGGTAAGACAGCATTCAGAGCAATTTACTTCCTTCCCATGGTCGTTGCCCCTGCGGCAGTGGCCATGGTATGGAAATGGCTGTTTAATGCAGAATACGGTATTATTAATATCGTATTAGGTGCACTGCATCTTCCATCGAAGATCCAGTGGATTTCTGATCCAAAGACAGCGTTGTTAGCATGTGCGATTGTTACTATCTGGAGCAGTGTTGGATACGATGCAATCTTGCTTCTGTCCGGTTTGCAGAGTATTTCAAAATCATATTACGAAGCAGCGAGAATTGATGGGGCAAATTCTTTCCAGCAGTTTAAGAGTATTACGATTCCTTTGGTTTCGCCAACGTTGTTCTTTGTATTGATGATGCGTGTTATGGCTTCCCTGAAGGTATTTGATATTGTCTATATGATGATTGAAAAAACCAATCCGGCGATCAGAAGCTGTGAAACGATTCTTTATAATTTCTATCAAGAGACCTTTGTTAAGAATAACAAAGGTTATGGATCAGCACTGGTTGTATGGTGTGTCATTCTGATTGCAATCATTACGGCAGTACAGTTTATCGGACAGAAGAAATGGGTTACATATGATGTATAGACGAGAGAGGTGACACAGCAATATGGAAAAACAAGTAAACAGACCAAAAATAAAAAAAGGCAACATATTGGTGTATCTCGTTTTGATACTTGGAAGTGTTCTTATGATATTCCCATTTATCTGGATGATAAGCACCAGTTTTAAAACAGTTCCGGAAACAACGTTAATACCGCCAACACTGTTACCGGCATCGTTCAGTAATACTGCAGCATATGAGCAGGTTACAAAGAGTTTACCATTTTTTAACTTGTATTTTAATACGATCATGATGATTGTAATTCGAGTGATCTGTGCAGTGGTATTCTCCTCTATGGCAGCGTATGCATTTGCAAAAGTGAACTTTCCACTGAAGAATCTGTTTTTTATGATCGTATTATCCCAGTTGATGTTTCCGGCACAGGTGTTTATCCTGCCGCAGTATGAAATGATTTCAGCATTGGGAAAAACGGATTCACTATTCGCGTTGGTGTTCCCGGCACTGGTAAGTGCTTTCGGTACATTCTTCCTGCGACAGACCTATATGGGTATTCCGGATGATCTTCTGGAAGCCGCAAGAATTGACGGGTGTGGACATTTTAGAAGCTTTATCAGTATTGCTTTCCCGTTGACCAAGACAGCGATGGCAGCATTGGCAGTATTTACAGCATTGTTTGCATATGGAGACTTGATGTGGCCGTTGATCGTGAACACGAAGTTGGATAAGTTGACATTATCCTCCGGTTTATCAACTTTAAGAGGACAGTTTTCTGTTAATTATCCAAATCTGATGGCTGGTTCCGTTCTGGCAATGATTCCTATGATTATTATTTACATTATTTTCCAGAGACAGTTTATCGAAGGAATTGCTTTGACAGGAACAAAAGCATAGTAAAAATAAGGCTACATCTGGAAATGAACTGGATGTAGCCTTTATTTTATATGTACGAACAAGGTATGTTCAGTACAAAGAACTAAAATCGATTCGAAGAAAGGAGAAAACATGGACATGACTAGAGAGATTCGTATCGAAGAGGGGAAATTAAAAGTAGTTTTTGAAATTCAGGAAAACGGGGTAGTAGAACTGAAGCAATTCGACCCTGCCGGGCGTATGGATGTAAAGGAAAGAGATCGTGGGGAAGAAGATTTTTATCCGATTACAGAAATTCAGATCACCGGACGTGGAACCAGAGGGATGCATGCATATAAGCACAATGTCAGTGGTGGCGCTACGGATTTTGTATATCAGAGCCATGAGGTTCTGGAAAATGAAAAAGGAAAAGAACTGGTAATTCATACAGCTACTGAATATGGTGTAAAAGGCGAGTATCACATGCAGTTTTATGCAAATGTTGCAGCGGTTCAGGTATGGACAACTCTTAAAAATGAAGGAACAGAAGAGATTGGTTTGGAATATGTGTCTTCCTTTATATATCAGGGACTCTGCCAGAGTGGAGAAAAGCCTTATTTTGAGAAAACAAGTATCTATACACCACATAACAGTTGGGATTGTGAGAGTCAGTGGAGAAAGAATGACTGTCGGGAGATTAATCTGAGTGGAATGGCAGTAAATGGATTTAACACACCAGGATTTGGCATGAACAGATATTGTTACGGTGGACACAGTTCCTGGTCTACCTGTGAGTATTTGCCAATGGGCATCTGTGAAGATGAAGAATGCAAAGTAACTTATTTCTTCCAGGTGGAACATTCCGGTCAGTGGCTGATTGAGTATGGACCAAGTACCGGAGAACGGTTGTATGTGGCTCTTTCCGGGGCAACAGAGACGGAACATGGCTGGTGGAAAAATCTGAAGCCAGGAGATACGTTTACCACAGTACCCGCCGGTTTTGGTGTGGCAGATGGTGACGTTAACGAAGCGATGGCAGAATTAACAGAATACAGAAGGAAAATCCGTCGTCCAAACGAAGATGATGAGAAATTAAATGTAGTATTTAATGATTATATGAATTGCCTGATGGGAGATCCTACCGAAGAAAAGGAAAAAGCAATCATCGACAAGGCTGCGGCTATGGGTTGTGAATACTACTGTCTGGATTGTGGCTGGTATGATAAAGGTTTCTGGTGGGATCGTGTAGGTGAATGGAAAGAGTCACCGGAACGCTTCCCGAATACTCTGAAGGCAGTATGCGACTATGCAAAGGAAAAAGGCATGGTTATGGGACTGTGGCTTGAGATTGAAGTTATGGGGGTTGCCTGCGAATTGGCGAATAAACTGCCGGATGACTGGTTTATCTGCCGCCACGGAAAACGTCATATCGACAATAAGAGATATCTACTGGACTTTAGAAATCCAGAAGTCCGGAAGTACTGTATGGATGTAGTGGATCGTCTGATCGAGGACTATGGTGTGGGCTATTTTAAAGTGGATTACAATGTAACTATGGGATACGGAAGTGATCTGTATGCAGACAGCTGTGCCGATGCAATTCGTGATCATTATCTGTATCTGTATGAATGGTATAAGGAAATCTTCTGTAAACATCCGGATCTGGTGATCGAAAACTGTGGTTCCGGTGGACAGCGTATGGATTATGGCATGTTGAAACTGTTAAGCCTTCAGTCCACCAGTGACCAGACGGATTATGTTTACAACTCCTATATTGCATCCAATGTGGCAAGCGCCGTGACGCCGGAGCAGGCAGGTATGTGGGTATATCCATATAAGGATGAACGGGAACATGTTATCTACAATATGGTAAATGGACTGCTTCTTCGTCCATACATGAGCGGTATGGTATGGGATATGGGAGAAGAAAGCCTGGAACTGATGCGGGAAGGAATATCCTTATATAAAGAAATCCGTGATGATGTGAAAAAGGGTGTTCCTGTATTTCCACTTGGCTTTACGGATACCAGAGATGATGTGCTGGCATATGCGATCAAAACAGAAAGCAAGACCTATCTGGCTGTATTTACACCGAAGACAGATAAAGCAGAGATTCCATTGGCGGCAGCAGGAATTACAGGAACAAGCGCAAAAGTTATCTATCCGGCGACGGGAGACTGTACGTATAAAGTTGAAGACGGTAAATTACAGGTAGCGATGCCACAGGTAATCTGCGCAAGACTGTTTGAAATCAAATAAGAAGAAAAAATGAGAAACAGAAAATAAAAATATAAAGTGTCAGGTACTGAAAAACAGAAGATATAATCCAACCGGTTTTATAGTACCTGACATTTTTTTAAACAGACAAAGGAGAGAAAACAGATGATAAATAAAAATACATTTGCACCAACAGCACCGATGGGGTGGAACAGTTGGGATTGTTACGGCGCAGCAGTAACGGAAGAGGTTCTTTTGAAAAATACGGATTATATGGCAGAACATTTGAAAAAGTATGGATGGGAATACATCGTATGTGACATCCAGTGGTACGAGCCTACTGCAGATTCCAGTCATTATCATCAGTTTGCGGATCTGTGCATGGACGAATACGGTCGTGTAATCCCGGCTCCGAACCGTTTTCCGTCCGCGTCAGACGGCAAAGGATTTGGTCCGATTGCGGAATATATACACAACAAAGGACTGAAGTTTGGTATCCATATTATGAGAGGTATTCCGCGTCAGGCTGTGACGCAAAATGTAAAAATCAAAGGAACGGAGTACACAGCAAGGCAGGTAGCTCATCCGGCTTCTATTTGTTGCTGGAATACGGATATGTACGGTCTGGACTGTACCAAACCGGGAGCACAGGAATATTATGATTCTTTATTGGAATTATATGCTTCTTGGGGTGTTGATTTTATTAAAGTAGATGATATTTGTGTCAAATATGGCAGAACAGGTGATGAAAGCACACTCGCCTATGGGGGTGATGAGATAGAGATGCTTCGACGAGCTATTGATAGATGTGGTCGTCCAATTGTATTAAGCCTCTCACCGGGACCGGCAATGTTAGATAAAGCGAGACATCTGCGGGAGAATGCAAATATGTGGCGAATCACAAATGACCTGTGGGACAGTTGGGACAATATTATGGAAATGTTTTCCAGATGTAATGAATGGAGTCCATATGTGTCTGAAGGATGCTATCCGGACTGTGATATGCTGCCGTTAGGACATATTTCTATCATTGGCTGCGAACATGGCGTGGGAGATCGCATGTGTCGTTTGTCACAGGATGAACAGAAAACAATGATGTCATTATGGTGTATTTTCCGGTCACCCCTGATGTTAGGGGCGGAGATGACAGATCTGGATTCCTGGACACTATCACTGCTGACAAATGAAGAAGTGTTGAAGATGCATAAAGACAGTCGAGATGCACATCAGATTGAGAGAAGCTTTGATTTGATCACATGGGGTGCACACGATGAGGAAGGTAGCTGTTATATTGCACTGTTTAATGTTACTAACTGGGATGAAACTTTCAGCTTTGACTTTAGAAAAGCAGGTTTAGAAGGATATTATGAAGTTCGTGATTTGTGGGAACGGGAAGATCTTGGAAGCGTGGATAAGATAGTGACAAAAGTAAAATCGCATGGTGTGAAGCTTTATAAATTATCAAAAAAACAAGTATAAGATGGATAAAAACCATACATATGACAAGATAAAGCAAAATATACATAATCGATGCATAATGGTAGAAAATGTATGGTTTTTAATGAGAAAAGAACTGTGAGAACCGGTATAAAATTGATATATTGAAGCTATAAAAAGAAACGTCTAAGGCCGGCAAAGATGGAATTAACAAGGAATAACGGGAGGTTTTTATGAGCTTAAAAATTACATTTATCGGGGCAGGTAGCCTTGTTTTTGCAAGAACATTATTTACTGACATCATGTCTGTACCGGAGCTGCAGAAAGCAGAAATTTCCTTTACAGATATTAATCCGGACAATCTGGAGAAGACACGGGAACTTTGCCAGCGAGATCTGGATGCAAATGGAATTCCAGTGGTTATCGAAGCTACGACAGATCGCAGAGCAGCATTGAAAGACGCAAGATACATTGTAAACTGCGTACGTGTTGGTGGATTGGAAGGGTTTGAGACGGATATTGAAATTCCGCTAAAATACGGAGTGGATCAGTGTGTTGGAGATACATTGTGCACTGGTGGTATTATGTACGGACAACGAGTAATCGCGGCAATGCTGGATTTTTGTAAAGATATTCGTGAAGTATCAGAACCGGGCGCAATCATGCTGAATTATTCGAATCCGAATGCTATGGCAACATGGGCTTGTAATAAGTACGGTGGTGTTAAAACTCTTGGTCTTTGCCATGGAGAAATTCATGGAGAAATGCAGATAGCAGAAGTTTTAGGAATTCCGAGAGAAGAACTGGATATTACTTGTGCAGGAATCAATCATCAGACATGGTATGTGTCTGTGAAACATCATGGAAAAGAAATGCTAGATAAGATTCTGCCAGGATTTGAAGCACATGAGAAATTCAGAGAAGAAGAAAAAGTCAGAATTGATATTTTGAAACGGTTTGGATACTATTCTACAGAATCAAATGGTCATTTATCAGAATATGTGGCATGGTATAGAAAACGTCCGGATGAAATTAAAGACTGGATCAATCTGGATAATTGGATTAATGGGGAAACCGGTGGATATCTGCGTGTGACAAGAGAAGAAAGAAACTGGTTTGAGACAGATTATCCAAAGATTCGTGAGGAAGAACCAAAGAAATTGGACGGATCTGAAAGAGGAAAAGAACATTGCTCTTATATCATCGAATCACTGGAAACAGGAAGAAAATACAGAGGGCATTTCAATGTTATGAATGAAGGATGTATTACAAACCTTCCATATGAGAGTGTAGTAGAAGTTCCCTGTTATGTGGATGGTAACGGAATCAGTATTCCAAAACTGGGGGATCTGCCACTGGGATGTGCAGCAGTGTGCTCACAGTCCATCTGGGTACAGAAACTGGCAGTAGAAGCAGCTGTTCACGGAGATGTGTCTTTGTTAAAACAGGCTGCCTTAATGGATCCACTGACCGGAGCGGTATGTAATCCGCCGGAAATCTGGCAGATGATCGATGAAATGCTGGTTGCACAGGAAGAATGGTTGCCGCAGTATAAAGAAGGAATCGAAGCTGCAAAAACAAACTTAAAGGAGCATTATGTAACACCTCGCTGTGAAGGATACAAGGGTGCAGCGGTTGTAAGAGAGAAAACCGTAGAAGAAGTGGCAGCAGAACATGCAAAAAGAAAAATTACGGTATAAGAAAGGACGAAATAGAAAAATCCTGCCGGAAGTTTCAGATGGAACTTCCGGCAGGATTTTTGATGTATATAGTTTTTACTAATTACAGCAGATTCGTGATGTGGGCTGTAAAGGCTCAGGCGAGAAGAAACATCGTTACAAAGTGGCATGCGCTTCCGCCCATCACAAACAGGTGGAAGATCTCATGGGAACCGAAGTTTTTATGTTTCGCGTTAAAAATAGGTACTTTCAGTGCATAGATAATACCGCCGATCGTGTAGATAATACCTCCTGCGAGAAGCCATCCGAATGCCGGTTTGGACAGTGCGTGAAAAATCTGGGAAAATGCCAGCACACACAGCCATCCCATGCCGATGTAGATTACAGAAGAAAACCACTTCGGGCAGGTGATCCAGCAGGCTTTCACGATGATTCCGACCAGTGCCACGCTCCATACCAGGATACATAACAGCTTTCCGGTGTGACCTTTCAGAGCGATCAGACAGATTGGGGTGTAACTTCCGGCGATCAGAACGAAGATCATCATATGATCCATTTTCTGCAGTCGTCGGTTTACCTTTGCACTGATATCCAGTGAATGGTAGGTGGTACTTGCAGTATATAAAAGAAACATACTGAGAGCAAATACAGATAATGCGATCAGGTGCAGCCAGTCCGGTTCTCGGGCTGCTTTGACCAACAGAGGGATGGTTGCAAGCAAAGCCATCATCATACCAATAAAATGAGTAATTGCACTTCCGGGATCTTTTAATTTGAATGTCATATGATCAACTCCTATCTCAAATGAAATTAAAAACTCTGTTATATAGTTTTTGAAACTACGTTATGATATTATAATATACACTTTGTCAGGAAAATACAACTACTTTTTTAAAAAATGAGAAAAAATTAAGAAGTAGAAGAAAGAAAATGAAAATAAAACCGGGAAATGCATAAAAAATCCCGTAAATTTCACCAGGAGACAGTTCTCCTGGGAATTTACGGGACAAGGTATTGAGATATCTGTCATAAAACCTTACAGAAACAAAATTAATGATGATTTGTAACTATTCGGCAGATGGAACTGTGAAGGTGCTGAATGGTTACGATAATTTGATATTTGCAAACAGAGAGCCCAGCGTAGTAGTAGCTTCTTCTGTCTCCGGAAGTTCATAAACCTCTTCCTCGATCTCCTGTGCAGCCACGTCCTGCAGTGCTTTCATGCTGAGGCTCAGCTTTCCGTCTTTCACAGCGATGACTTTCACTTTCACTTTATCGCCGACTGCCAGAACTGCGGACGGATGTTTGATTCTTTTTTCACTGATCTGAGAGATATGAACCAGACCGGAGAGACCGTTTCCGAGATTGACGAAAGCGCCGTATGGCTGCAGGCTTTCTACCGTACCCTCTGTCACAAGACCTACTTCCACATTGGATACTTTTGCGCGTCTTTCTTCCTCCGCTTTTTCTCTCAGAAGTTCTCTTGCGGAGAGGATCAGACGGTTGTCCTCTTCTTCGACATCAAAAACCTGTACCTGTATCTCCTTGTTCAGGTATTCGTTTAGATCTTCCACGTAATTCAGGGAAAGTTTGGAAGCCGGGATAAATCCACGGATTCCTTCTACATATGCGATGACACCTGCACTGACGATGCCTTTTACGGTAACGTTCAGCACGGTTTTGTCTTCTTTTAACTGACGAAGTTTGTCCCATGCCAGCACATCGTTAGCTTCCACGCGGGATAACAGGATGCAGCCGCGGCGGTTGTCTCTGCCGATCACGGTGGCTGTGACTTCATCGCCCACATGAACCGCTTCTTTTACCATAAAACCAGGCTCTCTGCTGTAATCGGAAACCTTGATGATTCCTTCGGTGTAATAGCGAAGATCCAGTGTGATCTCTTCTTCGTCTACAGCGATCACCGTACCGGTGATCATATCGCCCTCTTCGAGCTTTTTAAAAGAAGCCTCCAGCTCCTTTTCATAATCTGCCATGGAAGTTGCCTCTTCGGCAACCGCTGTTACTTTTTCTTCTTCTGCCATAGTATATTCATCCTTTCTTTGCACGAATCTGCTGTTTCTATTATTATAGCGTTGTTTCCCGGAATCTGGCAACAGAAAATAGAAAGATTCCGGCACATACCGGTTGTATGTACGGGGAATAGTACATAGAAAGATAACAAATCTGTTTGCTGATTTTTTTTAAGTATGCTAAGATAAAAATCAGAAATTATAGACCAAGCAGATTCCGGCAGAAGGCAGAAGAGTTGTCTGACAGATGCCGGGAACAACAGTTAGGGGATTATTTGTGAGAAAAGATAATAAAGTTTATGTCATCGGACACAAGAATCCGGACACGGATTCGATCTGTTCTGCGATCGCATATGCCGACATCAAGAATCGAACAACCAAGGGAACGTATGTGGCAAAGAGAGCCGGACAGATCAATGAAGAAACAGAATTTGTACTGAAATATTTTCATGTGCCGGCACCCGGTTATCTGCCGGATGTGGGAACCCAGGTGAAAGACATGGATCTTCATGAGACACCGGGAGCGGCAAACAGCATGTCTGTGAAGCGGGCATGGAAACTGATGCAGGAGCATAATGCGGTAACACTGCCGATCACAGACAAAGAAGGCAAGGTTGAAGGCCTGATCACGACCGGAGACATCGCCAAATCCTATATGGATGCGTATGACAATACATTGCTCGCCCAGGCAAGAACACAGTACCGGAGTATCGCGGATACTGTGGATGGACAGATCATCGTGGGTAATGAACATGGATACTTTATCAAAGGAAAAGTGGTCATGGGATTGTCCCAGCCGGATACGATGGAGAGTTTTATCGATGAGGACGATCTGGTTATTCTCGGAAACCGTGCGGAAGATCAGCTGTGTGCGATCGAAGCCAATGCAAGCTGTCTGATCGTATGTCTGGGAGCGAAAGTCGGAAAGACGATCCAGAAACTGGCAGAGGAGAGAAATCAGGTGATCATTTCCACACCGTACGATTCCTTTACCGTGGCCCGTCTGATCCACCAGAGTATTCCGATCAAGTATTTTATGAAAAAAGACAATCTGGTGATCTTCCGGAGCGATGATTTTACCGACAAGATCAAAGACATTATGACGAAAACCCGTTACCGTGCATTCCCGGTGGTTAATACCCGTGGAAAATACATCGGTACCGTTTCCCGTCGAAACTTCATGAGTATCAAGAAAAAACAGCTGATTCTGGTTGACCATAATGAGAGATCTCAGGCGGTCGACAACATCGAAGAGGCAGAGATCCTGGAGATCCTGGATCATCACAGAATCGGTTCTCTGGAGACCTTCCAGCCAATCATGTTCCGCAACCAGCCGGTAGGCTGTACCGCAACCATTATGTATGAGATCTACGCGGAAAAATATCTGGAGATCCCGGAAAATATCGCCGGACTTCTGTGTGCGGCGATTCTGTCAGATACGTTGATGTTCCGCTCACCGACTTGTACGGAACGTGATAAAGAGGCAGCACAGGAACTGGCAAAGATCGCCAAGATCGAGATCGAAAGCTTTGCCAATAAAATGTTCCGTGCCGGAAGCAATCTGAGCAGTAAGACACCGGAAGAAATCTTTTATCAGGATTATAAGAAATTTATTGTGGATGACCTGGCATTCGGTGTGGGACAGATCAGCTTCATGTCCGAGGAAGAACTGCAGACGGTCAAAGACCGCCTGATGCCGTATATGGAAAAAGAATGTGGCAAACATGGAATCAAGATGGTGTTCTTCATGCTGACCAACATCATCAAGGAGTCCACGGAACTTCTGTGTTACGGAGAGGGATCGGATGGACTGGTATATGAGGCATTCGGAGAGAAAGTGGAAGACAGTTCCTGTCGTCTGGAAGGTGTGGTATCGAGAAAGAAACAGCTGATTCCGAAGTTTATGAATGCATTACAGCAGTAAAGGAAAAATATATGGCGAAACAACAGTGGAAACCCGGCAACATGCTGTATCCGCTTCCGGCGGTTATGGTCTCGGTGCGGGATAACGAAGGAAAAGACAATATCATTACCGTAGCGTGGGCAGGTACGGTGTGTACCAACCCGCCGATGGTATCCATTTCGGTGCGGCCGGAGCGCTATTCGTATCATATGATCGAAGAGAGCGGTGTTTTTGTGATCAATCTGACTACGGAAGCACTTACGTATGCGACCGATTACTGCGGTGTCCGTTCCGGAAAAGACGTGGACAAATTCAAAGAGATGAAACTGACCTGTGTGGAAGCCTCCCAGGTGAACTGTGGAATGATCGGGGAGTCACCGGTGAATATCGAGTGTAAGGTCGTAAAAACAGAGAAGCTTGGTTCCCATCACATGTTTCTTGCACAGGTAGTTGCTGTTCATGCAGACGAAGATTATATGGATGAAAATGGCCGGTTTGATCTGAACAGCGCACACCCGATGGTGTATTCCCATGGAACGTACTATGGTGTAGGAAAGCAGCTCGGTACTTTCGGGTACAGTGTGAGAAAACGTAAATCCAAGCGAAAAAGTAGGAAATAGGTCGAAAAAACGAAAATTTTTTCTTGTGTTTAACACTTTACCATGCTATAATGTCTGCGTATTCAAAAAGCAATGAGCAAATTCTAAGGAGGAACGTGTAACATGTCTTATGTAGATGAAGTATATGAAAACGTTGTGGCTAAAAATCCTAACGAACCAGAATTCCACCAGGCTGTCAAAGAAGTACTGGATTCTCTGCGTCCGGTAATTGATGCAAATGAAGAAAAGTACAGAAAAGAAGCTTTGCTGGAGCGTATCGTTGAGCCTGAAAGAGTTATTATGTTCCGTGTACCGTGGGTAGATGATCAGGGCCAGGCACATGTAAACAAAGGATATCGTGTACAGTTCAACAGTGCAATCGGACCTTACAAAGGAGGTCTTCGTCTGCATCCATCAGTAAACCTGGGTATCATCAAATTCCTGGGATTTGAGCAGATCTTCAAAAACTCCCTGACTGGACTGCCAATCGGTGGTGGTAAAGGTGGTTCTGATTTCGATCCGAAAGGAAAATCTGATCGTGAAATCATGAAATTCTGCCAGAGCTTTATGACAGAGCTGAGCAAACACATCGGCGCAGATACAGACGTACCGGCTGGTGATATCGGAACCGGCGCAAGAGAGATCGGTTACATGTTTGGTCAGTACAAGAGACTGAGAAACGTATACGAAGGAGTTCTGACAGGTAAAGGACTGACCTATGGTGGATCTCTGGCAAGAACAGAAGCTACCGGTTATGGTCTGCTGTACCTGACACAGGAACTGTTAAAATTAAATGGTATCGACATCGCAGGAAAGACTGCAGTTGTATCCGGTGCAGGTAACGTAGCAATCTACGCAATCCAGAAAGCACAGCAGCTGGGTGTAAAAGTTCTGACCTGTTCTGATTCTACCGGTTGGGTTTACGATCCGGACGGAATCGATGTAGCACTTCTGAAAGAAATCAAAGAAGTGAAGAGAGCAAGACTGACAGAGTATGTAAAAGTTCGCACAAACGCTGAATACCATGAAGGAAGAGGTGTATGGCAGATCAAAGCTGATCTGGCACTGCCATGTGCAACACAGAACGAACTGCATCTGGAAGACGCAAAACAGCTGGTAGCAAACGGAACCATCGCTGTATGCGAAGGTGCTAACATGCCTACCACTCTGGAAGCTACCCAGTATCTGCAGGCAAACAATGTAATCTTTGCTCCTGGTAAAGCAGCAAATGCCGGTGGTGTAGCAACATCCGCACTGGAAATGTCTCAGAACAGCGAGAGACTGAGCTGGACATTCGAAGAAGTAGATGCAAAACTGAAAAACATCATGATCAACATCACCCACAACATGGATGATGCAGCAAAACGTTATGGATTCGAAGGCAACTATGTAGTAGGTGCCAACATTGCCGGATTCGAAAAAGTTGCTGATGCTATGTTAGCACAGGGTATCTGCTAATTTTCAAACGCAAGTAATAAGTAATGTTCAAACAATAAACAACAGAAAATCCCCGCAGTGGACGTCAAATATCCGCTGCGGGGATTTCTGCATGTAGAAAAATATAACTATTCAGCCGGCAGAATTTCGCAAGGTGATTTGCATATTTAATGGATTCCCTTCTGAATCAGATCTTTCCCAAACTTTTCCCGGATCTTATCCATCGCCCGTTCCATCTTCTGTTCTTTTTCAATCGCTTTCGGGTCATAACTGAACAGATCGAGCTGTACCGGTTCATCAGCATCCGTCAGTTTTCCGGCGCGGACTCCCAGTAAACGGATCGGGTTTCCGTTCCAGAGTGCATCAAAAAGATGACAGGCTGCGTGGTACAGCTTTTTCTCATCCTGCGTCGGGGAGGAAAGCGGCATCTGACGGGTGTATTTGTCAAATGTCGCGTATTTGATCTCCACGCACAGGTTATTGGCAGATTGACCGGCTTTTTCGAGACGGTGCCCTACCTTGGTGGAAAGCTGCAGAAGAATAGAGTACGCTTCCTGTGCGGTCGTAAGATCACTGGCGAGTGTGGTGGAATTGCCGATCCCTTTTGCCTGAGACGGTTCGCTTTCGATGCTGGAATTATCGATTCCGTTTGCATATTCCCACAGCATTTTTCCGTGGCTTTTCAGATGCAGGCTGAGAATCGCCGGATCCATCCGAGCCAGATCGCCAATCGTATGGATATCCAGTTTCTGTAGGACAGCTACGGAAGCATGTCCTGCCATGAACAGACTGCTGATCGGAAGTGGCCACATTTTCTTCTGAATCTCATCAGGGAAAAGTGTGTGCGTCTTGTTCGGCTTTTCAAAGTCAGAAGCCATCTTTGCCAGCACCTTATTGGAAGAGATCCCCACATTGACCGTAAAACCAAAATGGCTGTAAATATAGTTGCGGATATAGGCGGCTCCTTCTTCGGGTGAGGAGAAGCGGGAGGCAATTGTGGTATAGTCCAGATAACATTCATCCACGCTGACCTGTTCAATCTCCGATGTCAGTGAGCGGAGAAAACCGACAAACTGTTTGCTGTGGCGGCTGTAAGAGTCGTGGTCAGGAGGAATGATGGTGAGCGTCGGACATTTTTTCAGAGCATTTGCCACCGGTTCCGCAGTATGAATATGGTAAATATTTTTCGCTGATAGAGACTTTGCCAGAACGATCCCATGACGGGTCTTCCGGTTACCGCCGATGATCGCGGGAATCGTCCGGATATCCACGCTGTCCGGATTTGCCTGTAAGAGATCAATTGCGCTCCAGCTCAGATATGCGGAATTGACATCGATATGAAAAATGATGCGATCCATGAATGTCCTCCTTTCTGCGGATATCCGCATCTGTTACCAGAAAGTATGTTCTTATATAAAATTAAGTATACGTTAATTGGATCTCCGACGCAATCCATAACTTGGTTATTTGGGAAGAAAGAAGTATAATAGAAGCAACGCAATAGAAAAAGAGGAATAATCATGGACGGAATCAGTAAAAAAATATATCTGGAACTTCAGGCTCCGACCGAGGACGATAACCGGTCCGATCAGAGAAGGATCCAGGACGGATTAAAGGAACAGGGGATTGAGGCAAAAGTAAGCCTGCGGGTACTGCGAAAACTATATCCGCTGTGCGAAGAGGCAGAGTGGAAAGTGACCGTGTCGCTGGCGTGGGACGGTCAGACGTGGCATGGCGTGGATCTGGAAGCGGGAGATACCACTGGGTTACATTACGGTGTGGCGGTGGATCTGGGAAGCACCACCGTGGTTGCCCGTCTGGTGGACTGCGCGACAGGAAAGATCCTAGGCGAAACCAGCACGTTCAACGGGCAGATTCCCTATGGAACGGACATTCTGACCAGAATCTTTCACTGTCAGGAAGACCGTGGAACGCTGGAGATCCTTCGAAAAGCAGCGGTAACCAGCATTACCACCTGTGTGAGAGAACTGGAAGCACAGCAGCAGTTACCGGAAAACAGCTGTATCGCGATGGCAATCGGGGGCAATACAACGATGATTCATTTTCTGCTTGGGATGGATGCGTTCTGTGTCTTCCACACTCCGTATGCGGTGCACGCAGACCAGCCCGGATTTCTCCCGGCAAAAGATCTGGAACTGCCGGTGAAGGGATATGTTTACATTTATCCGGCAAAGTCCAATTACCTGGGCGGCGATATCATCAGCGGCATGGTGGCTACGGGAATCTATAAAAAAGAGAAGATCAACGCTTTTTTCGATATCGGAACGAACGGAGAACTCGTATTGGGGAACCGGGATTTTCTGTTATGCGGTGCGGGAGCTGCGGGACCTGCACTGGAAGGCGGTGTGGTAAAGACGGGCATGCGCGCGATGGAAGGCGCGGTGGATCGGGTAAAAATGGAAGATGGAGAACTGCACTGCCACGTGATCGAGGAGGCAACGGCGAAAGGAATCTGCGGATCCGGGATTGTGGATCTTCTGGCGGAATTGTTTTTGCATGGATGGATCGATATCCGGGGGATCTTACAGCCGGAGAAAAGCCGGTGGATCGTGGAGAAAGACGGTATGCTGGCGGTGAACTATGCACCGGAGCTGTATTTTTACCAGAGTGACATCGAAGAATTTATCCGGACAAAAGCGGCGGCATACACGATGGTGGCGATCATGCTGCGGGAGTCCGGGATCGAACTTTCGGAACTGGAAGGATTCTATGTGGCGGGCGCTTTTGGAAAACACGTGTCCAAAGAATCCGCGATCGCTATCGGCATGTACCCGGACATGGAACGGGACCGGATCATCCATGCGGGCAATTCTTCCCTGGAAGGTGCGGTATGTGCACTGCTGGATTGCGGTGTGGCAAAAAAAGTGGAGGAGATCCTGGAGAAAATGGTGTATATCCAGTTCGCAGCGGTAGAAGATTTTTTGAATACAATGGTGGCAGCACAGGCACTTCCCCATACCGATCTGGAGCGGTATCCTACGGTGAAGGAGAAACTGGAACGGCTCCGAGAAGAAGAGAGAGCAGCGGATGTTCAGAAACAGAAATAAGAAATTTGGTAACTATTCAGTAGGTAATATCCCGCGAGGTGTTTTGGCATGAATATGCCAAAAACCCGAGACATACAAGTCAAAATGCCATCACCGAAGGTGATTTTAAATGCATTTTGACTCGTAACTGTGAAGGTACTGAACAGTTACGAAATTTGAATAAAAAATAAAAAACTTCAGCAGACAGAAGAAAGCTATTATGTCTGCTGAAGTTTTTTTATGGAGTAAAGAAACCAAGATTATATTGCAGATGTTTGCGGTGGCGTATGAATCTTGCTGTGGATCTGCAATGATATCTGAAATTAAAATTATGTAAACTAGCAATCAGAATTTTCCTTTGCCATTCGTTTCAGCTCCGGCATTACCGTACACAGCATCACGATGAAGCAGGCGCTTCCGCCAAGCACATTGGATACCGGTTCTGCGAGGAAGACACCGTCACTTCCCATATGGAACAGATACGGAAGGATGTAGGTAAGCGGAACCACGATGATGACCTTGCGAAGCAGAGAGAAGAAAATCGCGAATTTTTTCTTGCCCAGTGACTTGAACATCGTCTGTCCCACATACTGGAGTGCCTGAAAAACAAAGGCTCCGAAGTACAGTTTCAGTGCCGGGATCGCATCGGTGATCAGCGCCTGGTCGGAACTGAAGATACCGATCAGGAAACGCGGTGCAAACAGGATCACGCCCCAGGCGAGCAGTGTATACAGAATCGCCATCACGCTCATGGTGAGCCAGGACTGGAACACTCTCTTAGGCCGGCGTGCGCCATAGTTATAACTGATGACCGGAGAGGAACCTTCGGTAATGGCATGGATCGGTGTATCGATGATCTGTCGGATACTCGATACGATCGTCATCACGGAGATATACAGATCGCCTCCGGTGACCGAAAGTACATTGTTGCAGCAGATCGTCACCAGACTGTTGGTAAGCTGCATGATAAAACCTGCGGTTCCGAGGCTGATAATATTTTTTGCCCGCCTTCCGCAGTCACGGATTTCTTCTCCGGACAGAAGACGGACTTTCAATTCGGTCTTTTTCCGCAGAAAATACAGGACAAACGCTGCAGAAAGAATCTGTGATAACACCGTAGCGATCGCCGCACCGCGGATACCGAGTCCGAACACAAAGATAAAAACCGGATCCAGGATCAGGTTGGCAATTGCACCGATCGCTACAGAGAACATCCCTGTGGTGGCGTATCCCTGCGCATTGATAAATGGATTCATACCGGTAGAAACCATAGAAGGAAAAGTTCCGAGCAGATAGATCATCAGATAAGGATACGCGTAGATCAGTCCGTTTTCCGAACTTCCGAACAGAAGCAGAATCGGTTTCGCAAAGATCATACCGACAGCCATCAGAAGCAGGGCACAGACACAGATCAGAAAGAATGAGGTATTCATGATCATCGAAGACTCTTTCGTATCTTTTCTTCCACGCTCGATCGAAAAAAGCGGCGCACCGCCGGAACCGAAGAGGTTACTGAAAGCAAGAATAATCGTAATGATCGGAAAACACAGCCCGACAGCTCCAAGCGCTGTGGTTCCCACATCCGGGATCCTTGCAATATAGATTCGGTCCACAATATTGTAGAGCAGGCTTAAAACCTCCGCCACAAGCATCGGAATGGAAGCCCGCAAGATATTATCGGTGATTTTCCCATGTTCAAAGTCAATCTGTTTCATGATAAAACTCCTTTGTGTATGAGGTAGATGATGCAGGTATATGCGTTGTGCTACCGTCATGCATCTGTGTAAAATTTAGGTAAATTGCTGTTGTGCTTTTAGTGTAGCACAGATTATAATATATGAAAAATATTGTTTTTATATAAATAAAAAATAATTTCTATATAGATATGAGAAAGGAAAACGGAGGAAACTATGGAGATCAAACAGCTGGAATATTTTCGTGCAATTGTAGATGAGGGAACTATCAGCGGTGCGGCCAGAGCCCTGCATATGACACAGCCGCCGCTTAGTTACCAGATGAAAATGCTGGAAGAAGAACTGCAGGTACGCCTGTTTGCGCGGGGAAGTAAACATATCCGATTGACAGAGGCTGGAAAAGCACTGTATGTGCGGGCAGAAAGTCTTCTGACCATGACGGATATTACGAAAAGAGAAGTGATCAAAGTCAGCCAGGCAACGACGATCCATCTTGGTGTGACGCCATCCACGGTGAATATGATGGCAAAATATCTGGTAAAGTACACCAGCCATCATCCGGATATTCGTTTTGTGATCCATGACGGATCTACCTTTACACTGAAAGATGAGCTGGAAAACGGAATCCTTGATGTGACTACACTTCGTACGCCGATCGCCTTAAACGGATTCTGTTCCAAACTACTGCGACAGGAACAATTAATGGCTATGGTTCCGCAGGGACAGGAAGAAGAAGGTCTTCGGGAACTGACACTGGAAGAACTGGCCGGACATCATCTGATCCTTTCCAAGCGTCACAGAAAGTATGTGTTGTCCATTTTTGAAAAACATGGTCTTTCCTGTGATGTTTATTATGAATGTGAGGATGCCAGAACAGCCATGAGTCTGGCAGCCAGCGGATTGGGAACAGCGATTCTTCCGGCTTCCATGAGAGGACAGTCGGAAAAGATCTGTCCGATTCCGATCGCAGAAAAGGAACTGATCACCGATGTGCTGCTGGTCTGGAGAAATGAAGAACATTCGGATGTAGTAGAATCCTTTATTCGTGAGTTTTAAGTTCCCTTACATGGAAAATTGTGGTATGATGAAAATAATGTGCCGGGGCACATTGTTGTTACAGTAACACATTGTTTGTTCTCGAATAACAAACAGGAATAAAAACTTGTATTAACTAAGATAATATGATAAAATGGTAAGCTGCGATAAGGATGAGAGATATGAAGAATATAGTGTTAATTGGAATGCCCGGAGTTGGAAAAAGTACAATTGGTGTAATACTTGCAAAAGAGTTAGGTTATCAGTTTGTAGATGCAGACCTTCTGATTCAGAAGCAGGAAAAGAGATTATTAAAAGAAATTATCAGTGAAGAGGGTATCGAAGGCTTTATTGCAATTGAAAATCAAGTAAATGCTTCTATTGAAGCGAATCGCACAGTAATTGCCACAGGAGGCAGCGTGGTGTACGGAAGAGAAGCTATGGAGCATCTTGGAGAGATTGCCACGGTCATTTATCTGAAATTGTCTTACAAAGCTCTGAGGAAACGGCTGGGCAACCTGAAAAACCGTGGAGTGGTTTTGCGGGACGGACAGACATTAAAAGATTTATATGAAGAACGTGTGGTATTGTATGAAAAATATGCAGATATCACAATTGATGAGGAAAACAAAAATTTAGAGGAGACTTTACAGAGTATTGTAGACAGTCTGGAACTAAACAGTGAAGATACTGAATAGTCACGATATTCTGTAAAATTATTTGAAAAATTCAGTGGACAATATGAATAAAAAGATAAGAAATCTTTAAAATTTATTTACAAAAGCATTGATTTATTATAACATAAAAATCAATGAGAGGGATTATCGGGACTTGTATTGGCTGAATATAAACATAGAGGTGAACTATGGATCAGTATATTATTAAGGGTGGAAACCCGTTAGTTGGTGAAGTAGAGATTGGTGGAGCGAAGAATGCAGCACTTGCGATTCTTGCAGCCGCTATTATGACAGATGATACCGTCCGGCTGGAAAACCTTCCGGATGTCAATGATATAAATGTACTTTTAGAGGCCATCGGAGGAATCGGAGCAAAAGTGGAGCGGGTAGACCGTCACACTGCAGTGATCAACGGTTCCACTATCGGTGATATCAGTGTAGATTACGAATATATTAAGAAAATCCGTGCATCCTATTATCTGTTGGGTGCGCTTCTCGGAAAATATAAAAAAGCAGAAGTACCTCTGCCGGGTGGCTGTAACATCGGAAGCCGCCCGATTGACCTGCATCTGAAAGGTTTCCGTGCACTGGGTGCAACCGTCGATATCAAATACGGTGCCATCGTGGCATCTGCACCGGACGGACTTCATGGAACTCATATTTTCATGGATACTGTATCGGTAGGTGCAACCATTAATATTATGATGGCAGCATCTATGGCAAAAGGAAATACCATTATTGAAAATGCGGCAAAAGAGCCACACGTTGTAGATACAGCAAACTTCCTGAACAGCATGGGTGCCAATATCAAGGGTGCCGGTACGGATGTGATCCGTATCCGAGGTGTGGAGATGCTGCACAGTACAAATTATTCGATTGTGCCGGATATGATCGAGGCAGGAACCTATATGTTCGCTGCAGTGGCAACACGCGGCGATATTCTGATCAAAAATGTAATTCCGAAACATCTGGAAGCGATTACAGCCAAATTAGAAGAAATCGGATGTGAAGTGGAAGAATTTGATGATGCAGTACGCGTGATCTCTGCAAAGAAACTGCGCAGAACGCATGTAAAAACCTTACCGTATCCGGGATATCCTACGGATATGCAGCCACAGATCGCAGTAACACTGGCTCTGGCATCAGGAACCAGCATTGTTACGGAAAGCATTTTTGAGAACCGTTTCAAATATGCGGACGAGCTGACCCGTATGGGTGCCTGTGTAAAAGTGGAAGGTAATACAGCCATCATTGATGGTGTGGACAAACTGACAGGCGCAAGAGTCAGTGCACCGGATCTTCGTGCAGGCGCGGCACTGGTAATTGCCGGACTGGCTGCAGAGGGTATTACAATTGTGGATGATATCGTATATATCCAGCGTGGATATGAGGATTTTGAAGGAAAACTGAAGAGTCTGGGCGCAGAGATTGAGCGTGTGACCAGTGAAAAAGAAATTCAGAAGTTTAAACTGAGAATCGGGTGACAGAAGAACCAAAAGGGGGACTGACTCCCGTATACATAAGAGGGGTGTTGTCGGAGGGCGGCATCCCTTTGTTTGTTCATACACATCATTTTATCAATAACTGTCTCGGTCAGAGGACAGTTATATTTTGACAAGAAACAGGCAGTATGGTACACTTAGAACAATTATGGGTAACTGTTCAGTACTTTAACAGTTACGGGTATAAACAACTGAAAACAGATAACTGTGAAAGTATCAGACAGTTATAAATTTGATAGAAAAAGCAGAGGTGAGTACAGTGGATAAGACAGAATACCATTTGAAATTGGAGGAAATCAACAGACTTGTGGATGCACAGGATTATGAAGGGGCTCTTACGGTAGCGGATTCTATCGACTGGCGTAGAGTGAAGAGTGTGCGGACCTTGTGTATGGTAGCAGATATCTACGAAGTGAATGGTGAACTGGAAAAGAGTATGCAGATGCTGCAGCTGGCGCATAAACGTTCATCTATCGGCAAGATGATTCTGTACCGTCAGGTGGAACTGGCTTTGAAGATGGGGTTATATGATGATGCTGTAAAATATTATAATGAATATCTGGAGACCGCTTCCAACGATACTTCCAAATATATTCTGAAATATAAGATTTACAAAGCACAGAAAGCGCCTCTGGAAAATCAGATTGCGATTCTGGAGGAATATAAAGAGCGGGAATACACAGAACGCTGGGTATATGAACTGGCAAAACTGTATAAAAAAGCAGGACAGGAAAAGAAATGTGTTGAAACCTGTGATGATCTGGTTCTGTGGTTTGGTGAAGGCAAATATGTAACCAAAGCGATGGAACTTAAGATGACATACACGCCACTGTCACCGTCTCAGAAAGAAAAATATGAAAAAGCGAAGGCGGCAGGAAAGGTTGCAAAAGCAACAACAGGACCAAAACTGACAGAAGAAGTAAAAAATACAATTCTGCCGGGTGTGTCAGCAGCTGCAATGGCGGGTCTTCAGAAAGTGGAAGAAGAGAAAGAACAGGCCCAGGAAGAAGCGGCAGCAACAGCAGAGATTCCGCAGGAATCTGCAGGAACAACCGTGGAAGAAACTCCGGTGACGGAGGAAGAGCCGGTAAAACCGGAAACAGAGATTCCGCATATCGATACCGAAAAACTTCAGGAACGTCTTTCTAGAAGTTTTCAGGAGATTCTTTCCGGTTTTAACCGTACCAAGGCAGTAGATGCTTTTGAGGCACTGGGAAGAGCAGCAGGAGCAGAAGTTCCGCAGGAACCTGAAGTACAAGAAGAAAATATGGAAGACTATCACGTACAGGATCTGGAGCCGGAAGCTGTAAATGAAGGCATCATCTCTGCGGACAGCGGAGTTGCCGGGGTGAGCAGAACCGAGATGGATGAACTGGAAATGATGGAAAAACCAAAGGTGGAAAAACCGGAGGATAAAGAAATCATCAGTGTTCAGGAAGTTGATCTGGATGCATTATTTGCAGAGACTTCGTCTTCCCTGGCGAAAGAAGCAGGCGAGGATGCCGCAGAAAAAGCTGAGGAAGAACCGGCTGTGGAGGAAGTAACAGCAGAAGAAATCATCGGTGAACCGGAAGAAGTAGTTGCAGAAGAAACAGTAGATACAGCCGGTGATGTACTGGAAGAAAAGGTTGAGGGAGCGGTTGAGACAGTAACGGAAGAAGAGCCGGCAGAAACTCTGACGGATGCGGCGGATGAAGCGATGGCAGCTTTTGAAGCAAGTCTTTCCGGACTTTCTCTGGATTTTGCAGAAGAAACATCGTCTGATGCACCGGAAACTGAAACTTCGGCGGAATCGACAGAAGAGCAGGAAACAGAAGAAGATATTACCGGATCAGAAGCAGCACCGGTGATTGAGATGGAATATCCGGAAGAAACGGAGGAAACAGAACCGGAAATCGAAGATCTGGATGCGACAAGAGTGATTCCGGATGTGACAAAGCAGGATGCATGGCATGCGACACCGGGAGATACACAGGAATTTAATCTGGAAGAAGAACTCAAAGCTGCTCTGAGCGGTATGGATGGGCTCCGGGAACAGGAAGAAGCAGAACGGTCTGCAAGCCTGGATCCGGAACCGGAGACAGCATCTGAGGAAAAAATTGCTTTTGAAGAAAAGACAGAACCGATGACAGAAGAGAATACCACAGAGGAATCTGTTGTGGAAGAAGGTTCTGAAACGGAGGCAGAGGAACCGGAAGGTGATCATATCGATAAGATGCTGGAAGAAGCAGAGATACAGCCGGATATCAGCGAGATGACTTTGGAACGGGAGACACCCGAAGAAAAACGCCAGAGGATCCTGAACAATACCAGACCGGAACGTCTGACGGCAGAACAGAAACAGCTGTTTTCGTACTTTGCTAAAGTGCCGGGCATGGATGATCAGATTCTGGATGCGATCCACGGGGCATATGAATATGCCAGTGAGAAAACATCTCATCGTGGAAATATCGCAATCATGGGAAGTCACGGAACAGGAAAAACCAGACTGAGTGAAGGGCTTGTAAAAGCAATCTGCAAAGAACTTGGACTGAAAGCTGTCAAGTATGCAAATCTGGATGCATCGGATATTAACAGGAAAGATCCGGCAACAATTATCAGCAAGATGGCAGGAGGCTTTCTTCTGATCGAGAGAGCAAGTTTTATGACGCCGGAGACGATCGAAAAACTTTCTCAGGCGATGGATTTCCGTACAGACAGTATGATTCTTCTGATTGAAGATGATAAAGCAAATATGCGTAAGATGTTGGCGGATTATCCGGAATTTGCAGAAAAATTCGAAACCGTTATTTCGATTCCGGTCTTTACCAATGATGAGTTGGTAACATTTGCAAGAACGTATGCGAGAGAAAATGGTTTCCGCATGGATGAGATGGGTGTGCTTGCTCTGTACACCATGATCGGAGATAACCAGAAAGAGGATGAACCGATTACTATCGGAAAAGTAAAAGAGATGGTAGACGGTGCGATCCGTAAGGCAAGTGGCGTAAAGCTGGGAAGAAAACTTTCCAAACGTCATACAGATGCAGACGGTCGAATTCTTCTTTATGAAAAGGATTTTGATTTATAAAAGAGCATGACAACATGGGGCATGGCGACAGAAAGCTATGCCCTTTTTACACGTTTTGGAAAACAACAGGAAAGGAAGAACTATGAGTAAGAGAGAGCCTTATCTTGGCAATCCCCAGGCAACCATTGCTGTGTTGAACAAATACGGCTTTACATTTCAGAAAAAGTTTGGACAGAACTTTCTGATCGATCCTCATGTGCTGGATAAAATTATCCGTGCGGCGGAGATCACAGAGGATGATTTTGTTCTGGAGATCGGACCGGGTATGGGAACGATGACACAGTATCTGGCATATGCAGCCAGAGAGGTATATGCGGTGGAGATTGATAAAAGTCTGATCCCGATCCTGGAGGATACGCTGAGTGATTATGACAATGTAACGGTGATCAATGAAGATATCCTGAAAGTGAATATTGCAAAGCTGGCAGAAGAGAAAAATGGAGGCCGCCCGATCAAAGTGGTTGCAAATCTTCCATATTATATCACGACACCGATCATTATGGGTCTGTTTGAAAGCCATGTGCCTGTAGAATCCATTACTGTCATGGTACAGAAAGAAGTAGCGGATCGTATGCAGGTGGGTCCGGGAACGAAAGATTACGGTGCATTATCTCTGGCAGTGCAGTACTATGCAAAACCTTATATTGTTGCCAATGTTCCACCGAACTGTTTTATGCCGAGACCGAAAGTGGGAAGTGCGGTGATTCGTCTGACCCGCCATGCTGAGACACCGGTACAGGTAGACGATGAAAAACTGTTGTTTCAGATTATTCGGGCATCGTTTAATCAGAGAAGAAAAACGCTGGCAAACGGTCTGAAGAATTATGAGGGGTTGTCTTTTGAAAAAGAGACAATAGAGGCTGCAATCGCAGAGTGCGGATTTTCACCATCGGTGAGAGGAGAGGCATTGTCTTTGGAAGAATTTGCGAAACTGGCAAATGTATTGGGACGTGCAAAATAAAAAGTAACGTAAAAACGTGTTGACCAGAATGAGGAAATTCCGGTCAACACGTTTTAGTTTTATTTTTAAAGGAAGGAGTGTCGATTTTCATCGACATATGAAAAAGAAAAGTTATAAAATAATTTCTATTAATTATTTTATGGTTATAGTATATCCGGGAATTGTGAGAAAATCGTGTTGAAGTTGTGAAGATTTTATGAATGAACAGGAAAAGATTTATGAATATCTGCATCATGGAAGAAAAGTGTGTTATACTACGGAGTATCAGTCGGGAGAAGACTGAAAAGATTCTGAAAGTATATAAAGAAAAAGAGAGGTAACAGAGATGAAGATAAAGAAAATAATGGCGGGAATGTTGGCGATGGTAACGGTAATGGGAAGCCTGATGTCACCACTGAGTGCAAAAGCAGATCAGATTGATGCACCGTATCTGGCGCTGGGAGCGGATCTGAATGAAACAGAAAAATCCACAGTACTGAGTCTGCTGGAGATTAATGAAGCGGATCTGAGCAGCTATCAGGTAATTACTGTAACGAATGCGGATGAACACAAATATCTGGATTCTTATCTGGATTCCAGTGTGATCGGAACCAGAGCACTTTCTTCTGTTCTTATTGAAAAAAAGGATAAAGGAAATGGAATTAAAGTGACAACCAGTAATATTACTTACTGTACCACAGGTATGTATCAGAATGCGCTGGCAACTGCAGGCGTCACCGATGCGGATGTACGTGTGGCTGGACCGTTTAATATCTCCGGAACAGCGGCGCTGGTAGGTGCAATGGAAGCTTACAGTAATATGACCGGCGAGACCCTGAAGGCAGAGAATGCAGATGCGGCTACAGAAGAACTGGTAACCACCAGTGATCTGGGTGAAGCTATCGGGGATAAAGAGCAGGCGGAGGAACTGGTAGGTGCAGTAAAAGAAGCTGTCGTCTCTCAGAACCTGTCTGATCCGGAAGAAATAGAAGCTGTCGTAGACGATGCAGCAAAAGAGATGAATATTCAGTTGTCTGATGAGGATAAGCAGAAGATTGTAAGTCTGATGGAGAAAATCAGCAGCCTGGATCTGGATGTGGATTCCCTGAAAGAGCAGGCGAAAGATCTGTACAACAAGCTGGAGAGCCTGGATCTGAACATTAACCAGGAACAGGTCAAAGGGTTCTTTGACAGGATAGTAAGCTGGTGTAAAAATATATGGAATTCTATTTTTGGCTAAGATGTCGGAGGGATGAAAAGAAATAACAGAATAATTTGATGAATCAGCACAAGAACAGGAAAAGTAAAAATGACAAAACAGTGTAAAATGTTATAAAAATAAAATAAAAATAAAATCAAATTGTGCAAATTAACTATAAGTTCATATTATGTTCATAAATTATTCATAAACTATTGATATGATAAATACAGTTCCGAAAGGAACATCTCAAAAAAGTTTGTAATGGGTTCATTACACATAGAATTTTTTCATAATAATAGCCCGGGTATCGAGAGGTATCCGGGCACTCCTCATGTTAGAGGGAAATTTTTGTTTGTTGCCTGTGTAAAGAGGAGTAACTGTTTTTTAACAGTTACTCCTCTTTTTTTGAATCCGGCTTCTCTGCTTTGCGAAGTGCCTCACTTTGGATCGCTTCGTTCAGAGAAAGCATCTTATCATCCAGTTCAGCTACAAATTCTGCGCAGGCACGGAGATCTTTGCTGATATATTCCGGTGCGCTACCCTCGAACTTGTAGTAAATCTTATGCTCCAGGCTGGCCCAGAAGTCCTGGGCGATGGTTCGAATCTGTACTTCTACGATGATATCCACCACACGGTCTGACAGATGTACCGGGACGGCCACCAGCATGTGATAGCTACGGTATCCGCTGACTTTCGGGTGAGTGATGTAGTCGGTAAGTTCCACAACGCGCAGATCCGACTGCTTTGCCAGCATATCAGCAATCCGGTAAATATCCTGGGTAAAGGAACAGATGATACGAATACCGGCGATGTCGGTGATATACTTTAACATATTCTCCAGAGTCACTTCGTGACCGTGGCGTTTTAATTTTTTGACGATACTTTTCGGTTCTTTGATCCGGGACTTCACGTGTTCGATTGGATTGTAATTATGAATGTGAATAAATTCCTCATTCAAAATGTCAATTTTTGTGGACATCTGGCGAAGGGCAGCATCATAGAGAAACATCATGGTTTCCCAGGAATCCGCATCGTCAAGAATCTGTGATACATATTTTAATGCGTCCATATAATTTTCTCTGTACTTTCTGATTTATTTTATTTCGTAACTGTTCAGTACCTTCACAGTTACGAGCCAAAATGCATTTAAACGATAAAAACACGCTTTGCGAGTTTTTATCGTTATCGCGGCACTCCTCAAGGTTCCGTGCAAGCACGGACTTTGACTCGTTGCTCGCGTAAATCACCTTCGGTGATGGCATTTTTGCTTGTATGTCTCGGGATTTTGACATATTTATGTCAAAACACCTCGCGGGACAGTGGCCACTGAATAGTTACTTTATTTCATTTATTTTTCAATTCCGGGACGGGCGGGAAGACCCTGATCAAAGGGATGTTTGATTTTACGAATCTCCGAAACATAGTCTGCAAGAGCCATCAGTTCTTCACTGGGCTGCTGACCGGTCAGAATAACTTCCAGATGTGCCGGTTTCTCATTCTTCAGATAATCCAGCAGAATCTGCTCGTCGAAAAGACCCGCGCGTATCGTATAGATCAGTTCATCAAAAAACAGCAAGTCATAATTTTCTTCTGCCGCTTTTGCAGTGATTTTGCGGAATTGTTTTTCATAGTAAGTTTTCCGTTCCAGTTTTTCGGAAATTGTCATCTGGAAACTGAACTTTTCCTGTTCCAGCCCATCAACAAAAGTGATATTCGGAATCTGTTGCAGAATCTTCCGTTCACTGGTTTTGTTATTTTTCATAAACTGATAGATCAGAACCTTATATCCATAACCTGCAGCGCGGGTACAAAGTCCCATTGCAGTAGTAGTTTTTCCCTTTCCATCTCCGCAATATACATGTACATAACCTAAGTTGTCTTTCATGATCAACACCTCCAAACAGTAATATGTCACGTCCATCGTTGTTAATATTCAGTATACAGGAAAAGAGAAAAAGATGCTAGTGAAAGGAGAGAAGAACAGAAAGGTTTAAGAAAATTTTTAGAATGTGGTCTGCTCAATAGGATTATGAAGGGGTTGTCTGCATAAAATACCCGCGGTTGAACAGCTGTTCAACCGCGGGTATCTTATACCGATATAGAATCTGTAGATAAATCTTAGCCGAAATATCTTTTCAGCAGACCTTCGAATGCTTTTCCGTGTCTTGCTTCATCTTTTGCCATTTCATGAACGGTATCATGGATTGCATCCAGGTTAGCTGCTTTTGCACGTTTAGCCAGATCGAATTTTCCTTCGGTTGCACCGTGCTCAGCATCTACACGCATTTCCAGGTTTTTCTTTGTGCTGTCGGTTACAACTTCACCAAGCAGTTCAGCGAATTTTGCTGCATGTTCAGCTTCTTCGTAAGCAGCTTTTTCCCAGTACAGACCGATTTCCGGATATCCTTCTCTGTGAGCTACACGAGCCATAGCCAGATACATACCGACTTCAGAGCATTCACCTTCGAAGTTTGCTCTCAGATCAGCCAGAATATCTTCCGGAACACCTTTTGCTACACCTACAACATGTTCAGCAGCCCATGTTTTTTCTCCGCTCTGCTCTTTGAACTTGGAAGCCGGTGCTTTACATACCGGACAGACTTCCGGTGCAGTTTCTCCTTCATAAACATATCCACATACAGTACAAACAAATTTCTTCATAGTGTCAGTCTCCTTTTCTTTTTTTGTAGTTTATCTTGAAAACGAATATTCTATGCAATTCGTCTTCTTGAGTTTAAATTGATAATAGTAATTGTTACTGATATTAGATTAGCATATTGCTTCCTGATTGTCAAGATGATTTTAAAAATCTTTTGATTTTCGATTCTGTTTCTGACAACGCAGGAAGCGTTTACATCGTATCTTTTTTCAGACAGTCGGGGCAGATGCCATAGAAGTTTGTGATATGTCCCAGAATCTTTCCTTCAAAATGTTCCGCGGCCAGAGCCTCCGGCTCTTTCATGTAATCCAGATCCAGATCCATCACCTGATGGCAGCGGGTACAGATCACATGATAATGAGGTCTGATCTGTCCGTCGAAGCGGTCAGCACCATCTCCGGTACAGATCTTCTGAATCTCCCCGATATCGGCCAGCAGAGCCAGATTGCGGTAGATGGTTCCAAGACTGATATTCGGATAAATCTTGCGCAGCTGATGGTATACGGTATCAGCCGTAGGATGATCGGTACGTGTCATCAGAAACTCTTTGATAGATTCCCGTTGACGGCTGTATTTCAGAGAGGCCATAGAGATCCTCCTTTCCATAAATAATAACAGTAATTATTACTGATACTAATATAAAACAAAACGGAGAAAAAGTCAAGAGTTTTCTCCGTTTTATTAATACTCAGTAACTGTTCACTCTGTGCCCAGCAACACTGTTCAGTTCCTTCACGGCAGTTACTGAATAGTTACCAATATTTATTCAAAATCATTGCGTTTACAGAACAGATCAAATACGGCATTGATGAGATCCTCGTCGTCCAGACCTTCGAATTCCATTTCATCCAGATCCAGATTTTCAGAAGTGATTCGCAGGATATGAACAGGTTCATCGTCTCCGCCGTCCGCAGGATAAAGAACAGCAAATTCCTGGTCTTCGTATTCTACAATATCCAGAAGTTCAAAGCGGACAGATTCGCCGTACTGGTCAGTCAGAGTAATAATATTTGGTTCCATAAGAGCCTCCTTTATATACAATATACAGTTTGTTTTATTGATTATAATACAGATTTAATATTTTGAAAAGTACCAGAGCGTGTCTGAAAAATCATTTCCGCAATCTGTAAGCCCCACTTTGCGGTATATTTTACCCTCATTCGGTTGCCGTAGCCCGCTACGCCTACGTTTTTAAAGCTGCACACTCGAATCTGTATCCTGCGTGTATGGTATAGTTATTTATGAAACGCTGACCAGGGAAAATACAGGTTATAAAATGTCGAGGAAAAGATAGAAGAACATCGAGAAACAAGTAGTATTTAAGACATATTTCTGTTATATTAAAAAAGAAAAAAGAACAGGGAGGGGTTGAGGGCTTATTAATAAGAAAAAAAGACAGGATCTGGCCAGAAATTATGTAGGGGCGATGTCAGTGTTTATTCTGGCGGTAGGAATCGGACTGATATTCTTTTATGTGGTTGCACAGAAAACAATTGACAGCAGTTCACAGGAGAGAATGAAAACAAATGTAGCCAGACAGAGCGAACATCTCCGTACAATTTTAAATATTCATTATTCATATCTGGAAGGGGTTGCTGAGAAGATAGCGGAAAGCAATGAGCTTATGAATGAAGAAAATAAGGAAGTACTTACTGTTTTTCAAAAAAATACATCACTGGACCGGCTGGCATTGATCGATCCGGAGGGAAATGCATATTACGATAACGGAGTAGAGAAAAATGTTTCACACCGGCGGTATTTTAAAGAGGGAATCAGTGGGAACCGGACTTTAAGCGATCCACTGGAGAGTAGTGTGGACCAGGAGACGAGAGTGGTACTGGGTGTTCCTGTATTTCATGAGGATGAAGTGATTGGTATTCTGTGTGGTTCCTGTAATGTCGGTGAACTGAGCCAGATGTTGTTTGATGATTTGTTTTCCGGCAATGGATATAGTCTGATCGTTACCAAAGAAGGAAAAATAGTTGCTCATACCGGAGAGCCGGTGGATCATAAGCTTTCTTACGGAGAAGATATATTTACCTTTTATAATTCAAAGACGACACGGGAAGGGCATAGCATCAGTGAGGTAAAACAGAACTTTGCTATGGGAGAGGACGGGCTGGTTCGGCTGTCTGGTTATGCCGATGGTTCTGATCGATATCTGGCATATGCCCCACTTGGAATCAATGACTGGATGATCTGCTATGTTGCATCGGTAACGGTTGCGCAGCAGTCTTACGCATTCGTGGAAAAGTACGAGATGGTATTTCTTGGATGCTTTGGAATTCTGGTCTGTCTTCTGATCTTATATATTATCCGAAAGAATCGTCAGAAGACGGAAGCGATTCTCCATTCTGCACAGACGGACGAACTGACACAGGTGTACAGCCGTAAATATGCGGAACAGTTTGCCGAAAATGCACTGGAAGAGGCGAAAGACGGAAGTATCCATGCGTTTTTCATCATGGATATAGACAAGTTTAAAGAAGTCAATGATGTCTACGGACATGCGGTGGGAGATGTGGTACTTCGTACTTTCGGTGTGTTGCTGGGAAGACGGTTTCGTGGGGATGATATTGTGGGACGAATCGGTGGCGATGAGTTTATTATCCTGATGCGAAATGTAACTACAAAAGAGGCCGTCAGAACAAAGGCGGAGCAGTTGATGGCAGAGACGAAAAAGCTGGTGTTTGACGAGATGGATGGAAAGGGTATCACGATCAGTGTGGGAATCGCACTGGCTCCGGAGCATGGAAAAACCTATATGAATCTGTACCGAAGCGCTGACCAGGCATTATATGAGACGAAACGGAACGGACGAAATGGATTTGCAATCTATGGAGAAAACCGAGATATCACGAAAAATAGATAAATTTATCGAAGTAACGTAAAAAAGGGATTGCACAGAGAAAAAAGAAGTGATATGATATAGAAAAGCAGAACAAGGGGGTTCGAATAGTATCCTTGTTCTGCTTTTTTTGCATAGGAGACTCATAGTCAGTCTGAAATGAGAGGAGAGGATTAGTATGAAAAAATTCATGGAAAGATTCATAGAGGCTGTAAGAAAATATGAGGAGCTGTTATCATATGCGCAGGGAGGATTTATTCTTCCGTATCATTCCGGTGCGGGGATGATTGGGTATTATTATAGCCCGATTCTGTTTGTAAAGTAGAGGAGCCTTGTAAGGGAATGCCAGGAGGCAGGGAATCATTTTTGAACTATCTGAAAATTAATTCTGTATAAATAATGGTTGAGCAAATACAATGATTATTATTCAGCAATGAGACAGGTACAAAAATGCGCAAGAAACGTCTTATTTTAATAAATTTACTTACATGAAAAACCAGCGGAAAGGCTCCCGGTTCCCGGGAGCCTTTCCGCGTCCGCTTTAGAAAAAATCAAGTCTCTCTTACCAAAGCTCCGCCAGTTCATAAATCAATTTCTCGGTTTTCTCCCAACCCAGACAAGGATCCGTAATCGATTTTCCATAACAGTGTTCGCTCACCTTCTGAGCACCGTCCTCGATATAACTCTCGATCATCAGTCCTTTCACCAGTTTATGAACATCTTCTGAAACCTTACAGCTGTGCATAACATCCTTACTGATACGGATCTGTTCCGCAAACCGTTTTCCGGAGTTGGAATGATTGGTGTCTACGATAACGGCCGGATTGACCAGTTTTGTCTGAGCGGATTCGTTGACTTCCTGATAGTGTTCCAGGAGATTCTGCAGATCTTCGTAATGATAGTTCGGCATATTTCTTCCGAATTTGTCCACATAACCACGCAGAATCGCATGCGCGTAAGGATTACCGGGAGTTTTTACTTCCCAGCCGCGGTACAGGAACATATGACCATGCTGTGCGGCGATGATAGAATTCATCATGACAGAAATATCTCCGCCGGTCGGGTTCTTCATACCTGCCGGGATGCCAACGCCGCTGGCGGTCAGACGGTGCTGCTGGTCTTCGACAGAACGGGCACCGATGGCAACGTAAGATAACAGATCCGATAAATATCTGTGATTTTCCGGGTACAGCATCTCATCGGCACAGGTAAATCCCGTCTCATTGACTGCTCTGGTATGCAGGTCACGGATCGCGATGATACCCTTTAACATGTCTTCTTTTTTCTCCGGATCCGGCTGATGCAACATACCCTTGTAGCCCATACCGATGGTTCTCGGTTTGTTTGTGTAGATACGGGGAATCATAAAAATCTTATCTGCGACCTTATCCTGTACGGTGCGGAGACGACTGATGTAATCGATCACCGCATCTTCATTATCCGCAGAACATGGTCCGATGATCAGCAGAAGACGGCCATCTTTCCCCTCGAAGATTTCGCGGATCTGTCTGTCACGGTCCGCTTTGATTGCTGCTATTTTTTCACTTACCGGAAACTGTTCTTTTAACTCCTTCGGGGTTGGTAGTTTCCGTAAGAATTCCATATCCATTTCCATAATTTCAAAAGCCTCCATAAAGAATAAAGAATTTTGCACTTCAACGCGTTGCAGTGCGAATCTGTTTATAATCATACTTGTTTACAGATGATTCGTCAACCCTTTTTTGAAATTTAATTACTCAATCTGCCATTTACAAATTTCGTGACTCTTCAGTACCCTCACAGTTACGAGCCAAAATGCATTTCTAATCACCTTCGGTGATGGCATTTTGACTTGTATGTCTCGAGATTTTATGCTTTTTCCCGGAGGGAAGCTGTGCCAGAATGATCGCTGCAAACATCAGCACACATCCTGATAACTCCCGTGCGGAAAGCTTCTGGTTCAGAAGGATCCAGCCTGCCAGTACCGAGATGCAGGATTCCAGACTTAAGATCAGAGAAGCCACAGTCGGGTTCATATCTTTCTGTCCGATGATCTGCAGGGTGTACGCAACACCGCAGGACATCATACCGGCATAAAGAATCGGTGCCCAGGCGGCAAAGATATCTGCCAATACGATAGATTCCGTAAAGACAGCCGGGATCGCACATAAGAATCCGCAGACAAAAAACTGGATACAGGACATTTTCACACCGTCAACCTTGGGCGAAAAATAGTCGATTACCAGAATATGTAAGGAAAACAGCAGGGAACATACCATGACCAGCAGATCCCCTTTTCCAACGGAAAAACCGTCTGTGATGCAAAGCAGATACAGTCCTGCCAGTGCAAGTGCAACAGCGATCCAGATGGTGGCGCCGCATTTTTTCCTCAGAAAGAAATGGCCAAGAATCGGAACGATAACAATATAGCAGGCAGTGATAAATCCTGCACGTCCGACCGTTGTATACTGGATGCCCATCTGCTGAAAACTGCTGGCAAGTGCCAGAAGAATACCGCAGCAGACACCGCCGAGAATCAGTGTACCGGTCTGTTCTGCCTGTTGTTGAGGCGATGGCAGTTCCTCTTTTTGGGCAGATTTTCTGTGATCCAGAAAGAAAATGCATGGAATCAGGACGATTCCTCCGATGATGTTTCGAACAGCGTTGAAAGTAAACGGACCCACGTGATCCATACCAACGCTCTGGGCTACGAAAGCCACACCCCAGATGGTGGCTGTCAGCAGCAGAAGCAGAGAATTTTTAAGCTGTGTCTTTTTCATAAAATCCCTTCCCTTCATATGTAATATCGGTAAAAGACAACTGTTCAACAGACACACAGATACCAAACAGCATAACATATGCAATCATATCATGAGAAAAGAAAAAAAGGAAGCAAGAATAAGGAGGGTTCAGAGACTTTTTAGAGATATTTTGGGGTTTTCTAATGATAAATATTATCATTAAGGATAAAATCTACATAGTTGTCGGGAGGATTTTGAGATTCTGGAAACCTTCGGACGGATGACAGCAAGAAAATAAAGAAAAGAGGAATGCAGTCATGACATTAAGAGATTTACCGGTAGGAAAGACAGCAACGATTCGCTCGGTAGGCGGAGAAGGGGCGCTGCGTCAGCATTTTCTGGATATGGGACTGATTCCACAGGGAGAGGTAACAGTAGTAAAGTACGCTCCCATGGGAGATCCGGTGGAACTGCGGATTCACAGTTATGAACTGACACTGCGTCTTGCAGATGCGGAGAAAATTGAGATTGAAAATATACGGGATGCCGGACAGGTAAAACCGGAAAAAAAAGAATGAACAGTAATCCCCCATCCGGGACTTGGAGAGGGTGGTAAATATCATGAGAAGGAAACGGAACATCCTTTGCCGGATACAGAGGTGCTGACATTTGCACTTGCGGGGAATCAGAACTGTGGAAAAACCACACTGTTTAATCAGCTGACCGGATCCAGTCAGCATGTGGGTAACTTTCCGGGAGTAACGGTGGACCGAAAAGATGGAACTATCAGGGGAAAAGAAAACACACTGGTGACCGATCTTCCGGGAATCTATTCCATGTCCCCATATTCCAGTGAGGAGATCGTTACAAGAAATTTTGTGCTGAATGAACATCCGAAAGGAATCATCAACATTGTGGATGCTACCAATATTGAGCGGAATCTGTATCTGACCATGCAGCTGATGGAGCTGGATATTCCGATGGTGCTTGCCCTGAATATGATGGATGAGGTACGGGAAAACGGCGGATCGATTCTGGTCAACCAGATGGAAGAGATGCTGGGGATTCCTGTCGTTCCCATCTCGGCGGCGAAGAACGAAGGTATCGATGAACTGGTAGCTCATGCGTTGCATGTGGCAAAATATCAGGAGCGGCCACGACAGATCGACTACTGTGATGTCAACGAAGACGGTGGTGCGGTACATAGATGTCTGCATGCGATCATGCATCTGATCGAAGATCATGCAAAGGCAGCACAGATCCCTGTTCGTTTTGCAGCAGCGAAGCTGGCAGAAGGGGATACGCTGATTCTCGAGGCGTTGAAACTGGATCAGAATGAAAAAGAGATGCTGGAGCATATCGTAAAACAGATGGAAACAGAGCGTGGTCTGGACCGGGCGGCGGCAATTGCCCATATGCGATTTGATTTCATTGAGAATGTCTGTGATGAGACAGTGGTCAAACCACGGGAGAGTAAAGAACATCTGCGAAGTGTGAAGATTGATAAGATTCTTACCGGAAAATACACAGCGATCCCGTGTTTTATCGGAATCATGGGACTGGTATTTTTCCTGACCTTTGGTGTGATCGGTGCGTTTTTGCAGAATATTCTGGAAGTGGGAATCGATGCGCTGGGAAAACTGGTGGATCAGTGGATGGTAGCAGCCAATGTCAACAGTGTACTCCGTTCTCTGGTAATGGATGGAATCTTTACCGGTGTTGGAAGTGTGTTGAGTTTCCTGCCGATCATTGTCACACTGTTTTTCTTCTTATCGCTACTGGAAGACAGCGGCTATATGGCAAGGGTAGCGTTTGTGATGGATAAGCTGCTCAGAAAGATCGGACTTTCCGGAAGAAGTATCGTACCGATGTTGGTGGGCTTCGGTTGTACGGTGCCGGGCGTTATGGCGAGCAGAACACTGCCATCGGAGCGTGACCGTAAGATGACGATTCTTCTGACACCGTTTATGAGCTGCTCGGCAAAGCTTCCGATTTATGCATTTTTTACGGCGGCATTTTTCCCGAAGCATAGCGCACTGGTGATGATCGCTTTGTATTTTGGCGGTATTCTGATGGGTATCCTGATGGCACTGGTATTCCGTGGGACTCTTTTTAAAGGCAATGCTGTACCGTTTGTGATGGAACTACCTAATTACCGGATGCCGGGAGCCAAGAATGTGGGACACCTTCTGTGGGATAAGGCAAAAGACTTTTTGCAGCGTGCGTTTACTGTGATCTTTATGGCAACACTGGTGATCTGGTTCTTACAGACCTTTGATGGTCATCTGAATATCGTCAGTGATTCGCAGGAGAGTATCCTGGCGACGGTGGCCAGTGTGATCGCACCGGTTTTTGCACCGATGGGATTTGGCGACTGGAGGATATCCACAGCACTGATCACCGGATTCATGGCAAAAGAGAGTGTGGTATCTACGTTATCCGTTCTTTTCGGGCAGACTTCGGCGCTGCTTGGCTGTATCACACCGGTATCTGCAGCCAGCTTGCTGGTGTTCTGTCTTCTGTATACACCATGTGTGGCGGCAATTGCATCCATTAAGAGGGAGCTTGGAAGCAAATGGGCGGTCGGTGTGGTGATCGGACAGTGCGTAATCGCCTGGGTGGCTGCGTTTGTAGTGTATCTAGTGGGAAGTATTTTATAAAAGAAAACAGAAATTGCAAAAATTGGTCTGCGGAAGTAACGAAAAGTTACCTTCGCAGACTTTTATATTTTTTTGCTCAATATATGTGGTCGTGGTTGACCGGGGAGGCACGGACAGGGTAAAATTACCGTAAGATTCTATGTGGGTGTGGAAAATAAACAAAAAAGAGAGGGTAATCGAATGAACAAATTACTGTATGGGGTGGCATATTATGATGAGTATATGCCGTGTGACCGACTGGCCAAAGATGTGGAGATGATGAAGGCAGCAGGGATCAATCTGGTGCGTATCGCAGAGTCCACCTGGAGTACCTGTGAACCGCAGGAGGGCGTGTTTGATTTCAGCCACGTGATACGGGTACTGGATGCGATGGAAGAAGCGGGCATCTCTGTGATCATCGGAACACCGACCTATGCGATCCCGACCTGGATGGTAAAATCTCATCCGGATGTACTGGCAACCACAAAGAAGGGGCCAGGCATCTACGGGGCGCGTCAGATCATGGATATCACACATCCGGTATATCGTTATTATGGGGAACGGGTGATCCGGAAACTGATGGAGGTGTCTGCACACAGAAAATGTGTCATCGGCTTCCAGCTGGATAATGAGACAAAATATTATGACACTGCGGGAAAAAATGTGCAGGAACAGTTCGTCAAATACTTGCGGACAAAGTTTAACGATGATCTGGATGCGATGAATCAGGCGTTTGGATTGGACTACTGGAGCAACCGGATCAATGCGTGGGAAGATTTTCCGGATGTGCGTGGAACAATTAACGGAAGTCTTGGTGCGGAGTTCCAGAAGTTTCAGAGAACGCTGGTGGATGATTATCTGCAGTGGCAGGCGGATATTGTGAAAGAGTATGCAAGGGAAGATCAGTTCATCACCCATAACTTCGATTTTGACTGGCGGGGATATTCCTACGGAGTACAGCCGATGGTAGATCACAAACATGCAGCAAGGGCACTGACAGTAGCAGGGGTGGATATCTATCATCCGACACAGGACGAACTGACCGGTGCAGAGATTTCCTATGGCGGAGACAGTACCCGTTCACTGAAAGCAGATAATTATTTTGTTCTGGAGACAGAGGCACAGGGATTCCCGGGATGGGTTCCTTACGACGGACAGCTTCGTCTGCAGGCATTCAGTCATCTGGCTTCCGGGGCAAATATGGTGGAATACTGGCACTGGCATTCGATCCACAATTCTTTTGAGACATACTGGAAAGGACTGTTGAGTCACGACTTTAAGGAAAACGATACGTATCGTTCTGCAAAAGTGATTGGTAAGGAGTTTGCGGAGCTGGGAAACCATCTGGTGAATCTGAAAAAACACAATAAAGTCGGTTTCCTTGTGAGCAATGAAGCACAGACTGCGCTGGACTGGTTTCCGATTGACGGAACCGCAGGCGGTGGTGGCGGATGCAAATATAACGATGTGGTCCGGTATGTCTATGATCAGTTATATAAACTGAATGTGGAATGCGATTTCCTGTGGCCGGAAACAGAAAGTTTTGCGCAGTATGATCTGCTGGTAGTGCCGGCACTGTACGCAGCACCGGAAGCCCTGCTTCAGAAGATCAATGACTATGTGACAGCAGGCGGTCATCTGTTTACCACATTCAAGACCGGTTTCACGGATGAGAATCTGAAGGTGTTCCATGACAGCCAGCCACATATTCTGGACCGGTGTCTGGGTATTTCCTACAGCCATTTTACGTTCCCGAAACAGGTAAAACTGTCAGGAGAGACGTATCACTGTGAAGATAATGAGTTGAAAAATTTTATGGAACTGGTGAACCCGGAAGGGGCACAGGTGCTTGCTTCTTATGATCATTATAACTGGAAGCGGTATGCGGCAGTGACGAGAAATGTGTATGGAAAGGGAACGGCTACTTATCTCGGCTGCTGGACCGGTGATGCGATGCTTCGGGAGATCCTTACGGATGTGTTGAAGGATGCAGGATTGTGGGGTATGGAACAGGAAGTGGAGTTCCCGGTGATTATCAAGAAGGGGACAAATGATCTTGGAAAAGAAGTTGTATATTATCTGAACTATTCGCCGGAAGTACGGAATGTGATTTATCATGGCACTGATGGAGAGGAATTGTTTGGAAAGATTGCAGTTACTGATGGACAGGTTTTGGAAATCGGGGGCTGGGATCTGAAGATTGTGGAACGGTAAATAAAAGGGGAGCTGTCCTTCATGGATGAAAACTATGGAGGACGGCTTTCTTTTTTGCTTTGTCTATCCCCCGGATGAGGATATAAAAAAGAAAAAAGTGCGAAAATATCGGTTGAAAAAAGGATAAAAATATAACCCCACAGGGGGCTTGTGAGGAGAGAAAAGACAGGTTATGATAGGCACACAACAGAGAAAGGTTGTAAGTTCGCTCAGACCATACTGCCTCCTCCGCATCTAAAAGCAGTATGGGTTGGAAAGCAAATAATGTCAGAAGTGAGGAAAGAAATCCGGGAAAGATTCCTTTCCTTTCTTTTTACAGAAATCAGAAAGGGGAAACATATGAAGAAGAAAATGGTTGCGGTATTGCTCGCAGCAGGTTTGGTGATATCGCTGGCGGCCTGTGGGGGTACATCAGAAACAGGTAATACTGCGGATGTGAAGACGGGGAATGAGGAAACAGCAGATGATGAACCTGCAGAAGAAGCAGAAAATACAGAAGAATCTACACTGACATACGGATCCGGAGATTATACAAGGATCAATCCTGCGATGGATGAGCACTGCGAGATCAATGTGCTGTTATTTAACGGACTGACTGCTCATGATGCGGATGATCAGGTAGTGCCGGGGCTTGCAGAAAGCTGGGATTATGATGAAGATACTTATACCTATACATTCCACATCAGAGATGGAATTAAATGGCATGATGGGGAACCATTTACGGCAGACGATGTAAAATTTACAATAGAAGCGATCATGGATCCGGACAACGGATCGGAGAATGCACCAAATTATGAAGATGTGCAGGAAATTACAGTCACAGATGACCAGACGATCGCCTTTAAACTGGCAGAACCAAATGTGGCATTTCTGGAATATATGACAATGGCGATTTTGCCAAAACATCTTCTGGATGGAGAAGATATGCAGGAGTCGGATTTCTTCCGTCATCCGATAGGAACAGGTCCATATAAGCTGGAAAGTTGGGATGCAGGGCAGTCAATTGTCATGGTGAAAAATGAAGATTACTACCTTGGCAGTCCGAAAATCGATAAAGTAATCTTTAAGATTGTAGAGGATGACAATACACAGGCAGTACAGTTACAGTCCGGTGAGATTGATATGGCTTTGTTAGATCCGAAAAATGCACAGAGTTTTAAGGATGCAGAAGATTATACCTGCTATGATATGACAACTTCGGATTATCGTGGTATTATGTTTAATTTCGGCAATGATTACTGGACGGAAAATAAAGATATTATTCCGGCAGTATGTTATGGTATTGACCGGCAGGCAATTATTGATGCAGTGCTTCTGGGTCAGGGAATGCCGGCCTATGGTCCATTGCAGAGAAATATCTACAATGATGAGAATGTGGAACATTATGATTATAATCCGGAAAAGGCAAAAGAGATTCTCGAGAATGCAGGATGCACCATGGGAGATAACGGTTTCTACGAGAGAAATGGAGAAGAAATCGGCTTTGTGATCAGCGTCATGTCCGGAGAACAGGATCGAATCGATATTGCACAGGCAGCGGCACAGCAGTTGCAGGAGATCGGCATCAACTGTACGGTAGATATTCCGGCACAAATGGACTGGGGAGGACAGATGGCCTGCCTGATCGGCTGGGGAAGCCCGTTTGATGCAGATGATCATACCTACAAAGTCTTCGGAACGGATAAAGGAGCCAATTATTCCGGTTATTCCAATGAAAAAGTGGATGAATATCTGACACTGGCAAGACAGTATGAAGATCAGGAAACCCGTGCGAAATATTATGATCTTTTCCAGGAAGAGCTGGCAAAGGATCCGGCATATGCATTTATCTGTTATATTGATGCCAATTATGTGGCGGATTCGGATATCAAAGGAATCTCCGAAAAGACCGTACTTGGTCATCACGGAGTTGGTATTTTCTGGAATATTCAGGAATGGGAAATCGTGAAATAAAAAGAAAGATGAGAGATGCAAAGAGACTGGTAACAGTCTCTTTATGCAGTTTTGAGAGGTTAGTCATGAATGAGTTACTGAAGGCAGAACATCTGTCAGTAAGCTTTTTTACGGATGCCGGTGAAGTAGAAGCGGTTCGGGATGTAAGTTTTTCTGTGGAAAAAGGGGAAGTACTGGCCATTGTGGGAGAATCCGGGTGCGGGAAGAGTGCATTGTGCAAAAGTATTATGAAATTACTTCCGAAGACAGCAAAAATCAAGTCCGGGAGAATACTGGTGAATGGAGCGGATATTACGGACTATACGGAAAAGAATATGTCACGGCTGCGTGGAGAACTTTTTTCGATGGTCTTTCAGGATCCGATGACATCTCTGAATTCGACGATCACGGTTGGAAAACAGATCGGGGAGGCGGTGAGAATCCATAATAAAAAAATGTCGAGAGGACAGATCAGAAAAAGAGTTATAGAACTGATGCAGTTGGTGGAAATAGACAGACCGGAAGAAAGGATCCGTCAGTATCCTCATGAATTTTCCGGGGGTATGCGTCAGAGAGCAGTTATGGCAATTGCACTTGCCGGTAATCCGAAGATTCTGTTTGCCGATGAGCCTACGACTGCGCTGGATGTGACGATTCAGGCACAGATTCTGGATGTGTTCCGGCGGATCCAGAAAAAACTGGAGATGGCAACTGTGTTTATCAGCCATGATCTAGGGGTTGTAGCCGGAGTGGCAGACCGTGTGGCGGTTATGTATGCGGGAAAAATTGTGGAAATCGGAACGGCGGAGGAGATTTTTTATGATCCAAGGCATCCATATACCTGGGGACTGTTACGGTCACTTCCTGTTCTGTCAGAAGGAAAAGAATGGCTCCCGACACTGCCGGGCATGCCGCCTACCCTGATTCATCCGCCAAAGGGTGATGCATTTGCGGAGAGAAACGTATATGCAATGAGAATAGACTATGAAAAAGAGCCTCCTATGTTTCGGATTACAGATACCCATTATGCGGCTACCTGGCTGCTGGATGAGCGGGCACCGAAGGTGAAGGTTCCGACGGGAGGACGAAGAGATGGAAAATGATATTTTACTGGATGTGCAGCATCTTTCGCATGTGTTCCGTCCGAATCGAAAAATGAAAGTAAAAGCAGTAAACGATGTTTCTTTTCAGATAAAGAAAGGGGAAATTTACGGTCTGGTAGGAGAATCCGGATCCGGGAAATCCACAGTGGCACGCTGTATTATGAATATATACAAACCATCCGGAGGAGAAATCTATTATAAAGGGATCCCTGTCTGTAAAAACGGGGAATTCAAAAAAAACAGGAAAATGCTGCAGTTGACACGGCAGATGATTTTTCAGGACTCGGCTTCCAGCCTGAATCCGGGAATGAAAGTCGGAGATATCGTGGCAGAGCCACTGCGTATTCAGTCGCGGAAAATCCGTACAGATAAAAAGGAAATAGAAAAACAGCTGGAGATGGTAGGACTTGACGGAAGCTATCTGGAAAAACATCCATATGAACTGTCCGGCGGGCAACGACAGCGGGTAGCGATTGCGCGCGCGTTGTTTGCAAAGCCGGATCTGATCGTAGCAGATGAGCCGATTGCATCACTGGATGTCTCTATCCAGGCACAGATGATCAATCTGTTCCGGAAATTGCAGAAAGAGCAGGGATTTTCGTTTCTCTTTATTGCACATGATCTTTCGATGGTGAAGTTTTTGTGCAATCGAACCGGGGTTATGTATCATGGAAAACTTGTGGAGGAAGGAACCACGGAGGATGTGTTTTCACATCCGGACCATGAGTATACAAAAGCATTGCTGGAAGCAATTCCCGTACCGGATCCGAGGGAAGAACGAAACAGAAGGGTGATGAAGTGCAATGAGGGGTGAACGGATATTATATTATGGGAAAAAGGTGCTTATTTTCATAATCAGCGTATGGGTACTGTCTCTTGTAACATTTTATGTATCCAGACTTGCACCTGGGGATCCACTGGTTTCTTATTATGGAGAACGCGTGGAAAAGATGAGCCCGGAAGAAAGGGAATGGGCGGAAGAGAAACTTGGTCTGAATGATAAAATATCTGTACAGTATGCCAGATGGATCCGACAGGCATTTCATGGGAATTTTGGAATTTCATATAAATATAAAATGGATGTTCTGGAGGTACTCAAAAGCAGAATCGGCAATACACTGGTCCTCGGTGGCATTGGTTTTTTGATCATATTTTTCGGGTCGTTGCTTCTGGGCATTGTATGTGCATGGAAAGAAGGCGGATGGACAGACCGTATGATCTGTAAAGTGGGAACCGTAATCAGCTGTGTACCGGAGTTCTGGCTGGCGCTGGTACTGATTCTTGTGTTTTCTGTTTCTCTTCGATGGCTGCCAAGCTCAGGAGCATATGCGGTGGGGCAGGAAAACAATCTTTCCGATCGTATCGTGCATATGATTCTTCCATTAGCGGTTATCGTGACAGAACATCTCTGGTATTATGGCTATATGGTCCGAAACAAAATGCTGGATGAAGTCCGTGCGGATTACGTGCTGCTGGCGAAGGCAAAGGGAATGAAAAAATCACGGATCATGATCGCACATTGTCTGAGAAATATTATGCCGTCGTATCTGAGCATTATGGCAATTTCCGTAGCACATATCATGGGTGGAACGTATGTGGTGGAGACTGTTTTTTCCTATCCGGGAATCGGCACGCTGGCATATGAAAGTGCTCGCTATAAGGACTATAATCTGCTGATGGTGGTCAGTCTGCTGTCCGGGATCATAGTGATTGTCTGTAATATGGCAGCACAGATTCTCAATGAGCGAATCGATCCACGCATCCGCATCAGCAGACAGCCGGATATACAGGAGGTGAGGGAACATGAATGATCCGTTTGAAATTGTCGGTGTAAGACCGGAACTTCTGGAACGTCAGGCACCGAAAAAAGGAAACAGATGGTATCAGGGAGTTCCCTGGCTGTCTGTCATTGTTCTTCTGATAATCGCTGGTGGATGTCTGTTCTGTAAATGGATCATGCCAAAAGATCCGTCCTATATGGATCTGAAAAATTATACCGTTGCTCCATGCAGGGAATTTCTGTTTGGGACAGATACCATGGGGAGAGATATTTTCTCCATGATATGGTACGGTGGACGACAGTCGTTGTTTATAGGATTTGTGGCAACAATGATATCAACCAGTATTGCGATTATCTTTGGAACTGTCAGTGGTCTGGCTCCGGAATGGCTGGACATGTTACTCATGAGAATGACAGAGATTTTGCTGAGCATTCCCAATCTGCTTCTGGTTATTTTTCTACAGGCGATCCTGGGGAGGGCAAATGTGCTGAGCCTGTCACTGGTCATAGGGGTTACGAGCTGGACCGGCATAGCAAAAATAGTAAGAACGGAAGTGCGTCAGCTAAGAAGCAATGAATATGTAGTTGCAGCCAGATGCATGGGTGGCGGTTTTTTCTATATTCTCCGGAAACATCTTGCTCCTAACTTTTTATCGTCCATTATGTTCATGGTGGTTATGAATATTCGAAGTGCGATTGTGGAAGAATCTACGTTGAGTTTTATGGGGATCGGGTTGCCACTGGAGATTATTTCATGGGGAAGCATGCTGTCACTGTCGGAAAAAGCATTGCTCACCGATGGCTGGTGGATCATTCTGATTCCCGGGGCGTTTCTTGTTGTAACCTTGCTGTGCATTACCGGGATAGGAGATTATCTGAGAAGAGCATCGAATAAACAGGAAAGTAATTTATAGAGCATATAAATTTTTGTTTGACTTTTTGAAAAACAGGCAATATAATGACAGCAAACGAGTGGCCAGGAGAGCGTAAATCCAGTTTCCGGTTACTCGTTTTTTAAAAAAATCGAATCATTGTCATAAAAAAGTGTGTAGCTTATCAGCGTAAGTCCAACTTATCGGATAAGCACACACTTTTTTTGTGCGAAAAAGGGAGGATGGAAAACAAAATGGCAGAAAGTAACAAGATGAAGGATATGTCGGTGAATCAGCTGATGATCCGGATGGGGATTCCGATGATCCTGTCGATGGCATTGCAGGCGGTCTACAATATTGTGGACAGTGCATTTGTGGGAAATATGAAAGTGGGCAGTGAAGCGGCGTTAAATGCACTCACGCTGGTATTTCCGGTTCAGATGCTGATGGTTGCGGTGGGAATCGGAACCGGTGTGGGAACGAATGCGCTTCTGGCGCGGACACTGGGACAGGGAAATCGTAAAAAGGCGGCAAAGGTAGCGGGAAACAGTTTGTTTCTGGGAGTCGTTATTTATGCAGTCTGCCTGTTGTTTGGTATTTTCGGTGTGAAGGCATATATTTCTTCACAGACCGTAGATGCAGAAGTGCTTGAGATGGGAGTCAGTTATCTGAGAATATGCTGTGTGATTTCTTTTGGAATCCTCTTCTTTTCGCTGTTTGAAAAGTTACTGCAGGCAACAGGACGATCTCTGTATTCCACGATTGGACAGGTGACTGGTGCAGTGATCAATATTATCCTGGATCCGATCATGATCTACGGGATCGGACCGTGCCCGGAGATGGGGGTAAAAGGTGCTGCTTATGCGACCGTGATCGGACAGGTGGTTTCCGCAGTGCTGTTATTTATTTTTCATATAAAACTGAACAAAGAATTTGCACACGATGTGAAATACATGAAACCGGACGGAAAAATTATCAAAGAAATCTATGCGATCGGTCTTCCGGCGATCATTGCACAGGCACTGATGTCGATTATGGTTTATGTGATGAACCTGATCCTGAAATTCAATCCGTCTGCACAGACAGCGTATGGTTTGTTTTATAAGGTGCAGCAGTTTGTTCTGTTTCTTGCTTTTGGACTGCGTGATGCGATCACTCCGATTATCGCATTTGCTTACGGAATGCGGAGCAAAAAGAGGATTCAGGATGGAATCCGGTATGGCCTGATGTATACGATTGTTTTAATGATTCTGGGTATTGCAATTACGGAGATTTTCCCTGGAGCATTTGCCACACTGTTTAATGCCGGATCGTCAAGAGAGTATTTTATCAGTGCGATGCGGGTAATTTCTGTCAGCTTTTTATTTGCCGGAATCAATGTTGCATATCAGGGCATTTATCAGGCGCTGGACGGCGGTGTGGAATCGCTGGTGATTTCTCTTCTGAGACAACTGGTACTGATCTTACCGCTGGCAGGGATCTTTTCGGTATTTGTCAGAAATGGGCAGATGGGTGTGTCACTGATCTGGTGGGCATTTCCGATTACGGAGGCGGTTGCGTGTCTGGCCGGTTATGGATTCCTGAAGAAGATCAGAAAAAATAAAGTGGATGTTTTAGGCTAAGGAGGAAGCAGGGATGGATAAAAAAATCATTACAATCAGCAGGGAGTTCGGAAGTGGCGGACGGTTTATCGGAGAAGAAGTGGCAAAGAAACTTGGATTTGCCTGCTATGATAAAAATATCATTGGTCAGATTGCGGAAAAGTCCGGGTTAGCACCGGAATATATCAGGGAAAGTGCGGAATTGTCCCCGAAGAAAGGGTTGTTTGCTTATGCATTTGCCGGACGTGATATTACGGGGAAATCCGTAGAGGATCTTGTGTATGAGACACAGAGAAAGGTGATTCTGGAACTGACAGAGAAGGAATCGTGTGTGATAATTGGAAGAAATGCGGATTTTATTTTGAAGGACAGGGATGATGTGCTGAATGTGTTTATTTATGGGGATTTGCCGGAAAAGGTGGAGAGGATCTGTCGGTTGTATCATGTGAGCGAGCAGGAGGCTGTCAGGATGATGACGGATATCGATAAGAGGCGTATGACGAATTATAATTTTTATACGGAGCAGAAGTGGGGGAAGGCGAGTAATTATACGGTGTGTCTGAACAGTTCACGGATTGGGTATGAGAGGTGTGAGGAGATTATTGTGGGGTGTGTAAAGTAAAGAATTTTGGCTAAGGAGACGAAACGGATTCCAGAGACACGGGGGAGGCAGCCGCTGGTAACGCAAAGATAAGCTAAGTCCTAAGAAAAACTAAATGCCGGTTCGCGGAGAGCCGCTCACTGTCAAGTTCTTCTAAGGACTGGATCTCATCTGTGCTAAAAGTACCAGCAAAAGGCCGCCTCCCCCGTGTCTCCGGAATCCGTTTCTGAGCATTGGCAGAAATCACTAAGAAGTATAGATATTTTTTTGGAGAAAATGACTTTTGAAACAGAAGAAAAATTGATTTATAATAGAATATAGGACGAGCAGCGTTTGGGTGAAAAGAAAACAGGCACGGACGGCTGCTTGTTTTTTTATTTGTTGTGGAAGTGTCAGGAGGGAATGGATATGCATGAATATGAGATTTTCATTGAGGATATTAATCCGTGTGGAGGAGAGAAGTATAGTAAGAAAACGCTGATCGAGGCAGAGGCGGAGAGTCCGGAGGCGTATGTGAAAGAGAACGGGAGGTTTCCGATTCTGGAAACTACTTCTGATAAAAATGGAGATGTAGTGATCGTGACAGGTGACAATCGGGGATCGTTTGTACGGTATACGTTTACGGAATAAGATGTTTCAGGTCAGGAGAGAATTTTGTGAAATATGAGATTGGAGATTTCGTCAGTAAGCCGGTGACGGGGATCTGTAAAATAGAGGATGTTTTGTCTATGGATCCGATGGGCGGGAAAAATACGAAATTGTATTATCTGATGAAACCGGTAGAGGATGAAAAGGAAAAGATATATGTGGCTGTTTCGAATGTGGATGAAAAAATGCGTTCCTGCCTGACAGAGGAAGAGGCGTGGGATCTGATCGGACGGATTCCGGAGATTTCCATGGAGTGGAAAGCAAATTTCTCTCGTTGACTGTATGATTACATGACTTCATCGAGGATCTGCTCATCGTCATTTTGTATCTCAGCCATATTTTTTTTCTTTCTTACGGCTGATAAACAGCATCCGGAAGATAAATCTTGCAAGAGGTCCTACAAAGATCAGCTGCAGTGGGAATGCCAGGATAAAATTTTTGCAGTAGGTGGTAAGATAGTCCGGTATAAAATTGGCGGTAAAGCCGTGTCCGTGAAATACACTGATCACACTGGCGAATGCAACCTGCCAGATAACCGTGAAGGTCTGGATTGCAAAAATAATAAAGATTGGTCGGTCTCCCGGCTGCACGACGCGGAAAGCACACATTTTTGCCAGATGGCTGGATACGAAATAAGCAAGTAATCCGATGATAATATATTCAATCCACATATTTTTCAGCGCAATAAAAAAGGTGAGATTTGTAAAAGTTCCGGTTGCGAGTACCGTGTTGTATAGAGTCATGACATAGGCCATCATCCATGCGGTGATCGATGTAAAAAAGATAGATTCTCCTCGTGTTTTAGGCATTTTTTGTTCCTCCGTTTTCTGGTTTTGTGTTCGTTGTAATAATCATGTTTGATTCTTTCCAACAAAAAAAGACAACAAACGCGCCCGTCCGTCTGACAGTGGACAGGTGACATTTATTGTCTTGCTTGTGTTTTCTATTTGATTTTTACAACTTCTGTATTTTAGCAGAAAAAGAAAAGGACAGTCAAGAAAAAAATGATATTTCGATTTTGGGAATCCGTTCCTGACATTTTTTCTCATCCCGCTCTTTTTGATTGCATCTTTTTGGGAAAGAAAGTAAAATACTAATGGAAAAAATGAAACCAGAATATATGCAGGAGGAAGAAACATGGATAACAAAGAATTCGCTTTACAGGAACACGAAAAATGGGCTGGAAAAATTGAAGTGATCAGTCGTGCAAAACTGGAAACACCGGAAGATCTGGCTGTTTGCTATACACCGGGTGTTGCAGAACCCTGCATCAAAATATCAGAGGATGTGAATCTTTCTTATAAATATACCCGCCGTCACAATATGGTAGCGGTTGTCACAGACGGAAGTGCCGTACTGGGACTGGGTGATATCGGACCGGAAGCCGGTATGCCGGTTATGGAAGGAAAATGCTGTCTGTTTAAGGCATTTGGCGATGTGGATGCATTTCCGCTGTGTGTGCGAACCAAAGATGTGGACGAGATCGTAAAGACCGTCAGCCTGCTGGCGGGAAGTTTCGGTGGAGTCAATCTGGAAGATATTTCCGCACCGCGTTGTTTTGAGATCGAGCGCAAGTTAAAAGAGTGCTGTGATATTCCGATCTTCCACGATGACCAGCACGGAACCGCAGTGGTAACGATGGCGGCCATGATCAATGCGCTGAAAGTAGTCGGAAAGAAGATTAATGAGATCAAAGTAGTAACTTCCGGAGCAGGTGCAGCCGGTATCGCGATCATCAAACTGCTGATCAGCATGGGTCTGAAAAATGTGATCATGTGTGACCGGAAGGGTGCGATCTACAAAGGCCGTGAAGGACTGAACAAAGAGAAAGAGGAGATGGCTGAGATCTCCAACCAGAACATGGAAAAAGGAAGCCTGGCAGATGTGATCAAGGGTGCTGACGTATTTATCGGTGTATCCGCACCGGGAACCGTGACACAGGAAATGATCCACACGATGGCTCCGAATCCAGTTCTTTTCCCGATGGCAAACCCGACACCGGAGATCATGCCGGAAGAGGCAAAGGCAGCAGGTGCAGCCGTAATCGGAACTGGAAGAAGTGATTTCCCGAACCAGATCAACAACGTACTGGCATTCCCGGGTATCTTCCGTGGTGCGCTGGATGTGAGAGCGAGCGATATCAACGATGAGATGAAGGTAGCCGCTGCGTATGCGATCGCAAATATTATCACGGATGAGGAGAGAAATGCAGAGTATATCATTCCGAATCCATTTGACAAACGGGTAGCAAAGGCAGTTGCCGAGGCAGTTGCGAAGGCTGCAAGAGATACGGGAGTTGCAAGAATCTAAGAAATTCAGAAGCTGCTGTGGTGATGGAGTGGCTGTGTGTATAGTTGCTCAGGCGGGAAAGTGATTTAAAAACAGAAAATCAGATGCAGAATACAGAGAAATCTGTAATGCATCTGATTTTTTTTGTTTTTACTTCTGGTGTTCCTGTCGATAGGTTCGTGGAGAGACACCTACCAGTTTTTTAAATGCCTGTGTAAAATAGTTCTGCGAAGAAAATCCGCTGGACTCGGCGATCTGTGTGATGGAGTAATCGGTGTCACACAACAATCGTTTGCTGTGGGCGATCCGCAGTTGCAGCAGGTAGTTGATCGGCGAGACGGAGAAGGCAGCAGAAAACTGATGGGAGAGGTAGTATTTATCCCAGTGGACGATGGCTGCGATCCGCTCGAGTGTTACCGGTTCGTGGAAGTGCTCTTCGATGTAGGCTTTGGCGCGCTGACATTCATACGGGATATCGGTTGGCGGCGCAAAGGAAAATTCTTCCCCGGTGATCCGGTGGAGCTGCAACAGCAGGATGGACAGGTAATGCTGGCAGACTTCCTCATAGGAAGTCTGTTTTTTTTGCAGTTCTTCCAGGATCGCGTGCAGGAGTGAGAGGATCATCTCCCGGTGGGAGGAGAGCTGGAAGATCTGGAAGGGGGAGAAGGTTTCTCCTTCGTGGAAGCAAAACTGGAGGTTATCGATTCCAAGCACAATATAGTGCATTTTCTTTTCCGGTGAGGAGCGCTCGGTGTGGTGGACTTTGGGATTGACGATGACGAGGTTGTTTTTTCGCAGGGGAATCTGGGTTTCATCGGTGCACAGCCATCCTTCGCCGTCGGTTACGTAGAAGAGTTCGGTGCAGTCGTGGGAGTGGAGGACGCCGTTCCAGTCGGAGCCGAAGGAGGAGGAGGTTACATAGCGGAGGTGTTGGTGGGGCGGCTGGTGTTCGGGGGATAAGTCTGTTAAGGAATAGGATAGGGTGGACATGTGAAAGCCTCCTTGTAGGTTAGTTGATAGACGGACGAAATTTTTCCATTTATATATGTCAGTATAGCAAAGAATCGCTTATACCGCAAGATATCTAATGTTTGAAACAAAAGTAGCATAGAAAGAATGGTGGGGATTGGATATAATGAATTTAGTGCAGCGGACGGGAAACAGCCGCCTGTCTGATGCAGACTGGAATAGGACTGCCGGCAGTGAGAGACAGATAGGGGAAAAGGTCATTGTCGGCAGTTATTTCTGGTGATTTATGATTTGGGATTGGATATAAGCGGAATTGGTAAGGTTCCGAGAGTGATAATAAAGAAAGGGAGAGGTGTGTGTTATGGGTAAAGAGTGTACAACGGGCAGAGTAACGATTCCGACTGATGTGGATGTCGTACCGGAGACACTGGAGCTGGTGAAACGGTGGGGGGCAGATGCGATTCGTGACTGCGATGGTACCGATTATCCGGAAGAATTAAAGAAGGTGGATGCGAAGGTATACGCAACATATTATACAACCAGAAAAGATAATGTATGGGCGAAGGCGAATCCGGATGAGATTCAGCAGATGTATATTATGACATCGTTCCATACAGCGACAAAGGGTGAGCTGTCGATTCATCTGATGGATCATCTGTATCCGGATATGTTAAAGGTAAATTCGCATGATGATATCCAGAGATGGTGGGAAGTCATTGACCGTACGACGGGAAAAGTGGTTCCGGTGACGGAGTGGAGTTACAGTGAGGAGACCGGGGATGTGACGATCAAACCGGCGAAGGCTTTTCATGATTATACGGTAAGTTTTCTGGCTTATATTATGTGGGATCCGGTGCATATGTATAATGCGGTGACCAACGACTGGCAGGGCGTGGAAAAACAGATCACGTTTGATGTCCGTCAGCCGAAGACAAAAGAATACTCCAAGAAACGTCTGAGAAAATTCCTGGAGAGCCATCCGTATGTGGATGTGGTTCGTTTCACGACATTTTTCCATCAGTTCACACTGATCTTTGACGAGCTGGCAAGAGAGAAATATGTAGACTGGTATGGTTATTCTGCATCGGTAAGTCCGTATATTCTGGAGCAGTTTGAACAGGAAGTTGGTTATAAGTTCCGCCCGGAATTTATCATCGATCAGGGTTACATGAACAACATGTACCGGATTCCGTCCAAGGAATTCATGGATTTTACCGCGTTCCAGAGAAGAGAAGTCACGAAACTGGCGAAAGAGTTTGTAGATATCGTGCATGAATACGGAAAAGAAGCTATGATGTTCCTCGGCGATCACTGGATCGGTATGGAGCCGTTTATGGATGAGTTCAAGTCCGTAGGACTGGACGCCGTGGTAGGTTCTGTGGGAAATGGAGCAACGCTTCGTCTGATCAGTGATATTCCTGGTGTCAAATATACCGAGGGACGTTTCCTTCCGTATTTCTTCCCGGATACCTTCCATGAGGGTGGAGATCCGGTAAAAGAAGCAAAAGTCAACTGGGTAACCGCGCGTCGTGCGATCTTAAGAAAACCGATCGACCGTATCGGTTACGGCGGATACCTGAAACTGGCGGTACAGTTCCCGGAATTTATCGATTATGTGGAAAGTGTCTGCAAGGAATTCCGTACCCTGTATGAAAATATCAAAGGAACCACACCGTACTGTGTAAAAACCGTAGCCGTATTAAACTGCTGGGGTAAGATGCGTGCGTGGGGTAATCATATGGTACATCATGCGATTTACCATAAACAGAACTATTCTTATGCGGGCATCATGGAAGCGTTGAGCGGTGCACCGTTTGATGTACGGTTTATCACTTTTGATGATATCCGCAAGAACCCGGATATGCTCAAAGATATCGACGTCATCCTGAATGTGGGCGACGGTGATACCGCATATACCGGTGGGGACAACTGGACGGATGAGACGATTGTTTCTGCGATCAATGAATTTGTATACAACGGCGGCGGATTTATCGGAATCGGTGAGCCGACCGGTCATCAGTGGGAAGGCAAATACATTCAGTTAAGAAGTGTTCTTGGAGTGGAACGCGAAAATGGATTTGACCTGAACAAAGACAAATACAACTGGGAAGAGCATACCCACTTTATCACTGAGGACTGCAAGGGAGATGTGGACTTCGGAGAAGGAAAGAAAAACATGTATGCTCTGCCGGATACCACGATTCTCCGTCAGATCGATAAAGAAGTGCAGATGGCAGTCAACTCTTTTGGAGAAGGAAGAGGTGTCTATATCAGCGGTCTGCCATACAGCTTTGAAAACAGCCGTGTGCTGTACCGTGCGATCCTGTGGGCTGCACACGATGAAGAAAACCTGCATCGCTGGTTCAGCAGCAACTACAACGTAGAAGTACATGCCTATGTAAAGAATGGTAAATACTGTATCGTAAACAACACCTATGAACCGCAGGATACGGTTGTTTACAAAGGTGATGGAACAAGTTTCAATCTGCATATGGAAGCAAATGAAATTATCTGGAAGGAAATCTGAGAGTAAATAGAAACTAATGCAAACAGAAACTAAAATGTAAAATATTGACTTTCCGACAGAATACAGGTAAAATAAAGTATGTTTAGCGGCTTGCCGGGAGGCAAGCCGCTATTTTCGTTGCCAAGCATACGACAAAAGGTCCGGTGGACCTTTTTAGTGATATTGTATACGAAGGGAGCTGACAGTGACAGCTTCTGCAGAGGGGATGGTATGCAAAGGCGACTTTGTGGAAAAAATGATCATGTGATGAGATTGTAAAAAAACCACAATGAAGAAGCGTAAGAAACAGGAAACTGTCAACCAGTCTGAATATCTGCAATAATCATGTGCGTGCAGTTACAGATGTTCAGATCTCTCAGGGAAACCCCGGAAAAGTAATGGGAGGAACAAGATGAAGAAAATATGGATTACCGGTGCGGAGGGACATATCGGAACCGCACTGATCGATCTGCTCGAAGGTGTGGAATATCAGTTGTTGCCAACTGACATCAACGAAGTGGATATCACAAAGATTGATGAAGTGACACAGTTTGTACATGTCAACCGTCCGGATGTTGTGATCAACTGTGCAGGCCTGACCGATGTACAGGAATGTGAAAACAATGTAGATGAAGCGTATCGTGTCAATGCGATCGGTGTGAGAAATGTGGCACTGGCTGCCAATGAGGTCAATGCGAAAGTAATACAGATTTCTACTGATGATGTCTTTGATAAGGAATCACGGATTCCGTATAATGAATTTGACAACGTGCATCCGAGAACCATCTACGGAAAATCAAAAGAAGCGGGAGAAAAGATTTTAACTCAGCTGTTAAACCGGTTTGTGATCATCCGAAGCTCCTGGATCTATGGAATCGGAAGAGATTTTGTGGATGAAGTGCTTCGCAATGTGGGACAGGGAAAGACGATGGAAGTGCCGAACAATCAGTATGCGGCGCCGACCAGCGCGAAAGAACTGGCGAAGGTAATCCGTTATTTTATCGACAACGAAGAATACGGTCTCTACCATGTGGTCTGCCCGGGAAGCTGCAGCAGATATGAATTTGCAAGAACGATCCTTGAGTATTCCGGAAAAGCCGGAGAACTGGATCTGTATCCGGTTGTGATCGAGGATTCCGCGCGTCCGACCTACTCCGTTCTGGACAACATGATGCTTCGTCTGACCGGCATCGAAGAGCCGAAGGAATGGAAGACAGCCCTGAAAGAATATCTGGATGAGACAGGAGGGATGGAATAATGGCAAAAAGTACTGCAGAAAAAACAAAGAAGAAAATTGGTCTGTCTACGCAGATCTTCATCGCACTGTTGATCGGAGCTCTGTTTGGAGTTGTGATCCATTACTGGATTCCTTCCAGTTATATCAAAGATACCGTCATCGTAGAAGGGGTTCTCTATGTGGTTGGACAGGGATTCATCCGTTTGATGCAGATGCTGGTTGTACCTCTGGTATTCTGCTCTCTGATCTGCGGAAGTATGGCCATCGGAGATACCAAGACTCTTGGAAAAGTTGGTGTAAAAACCATCGGATTCTATCTGGTAACCACAGCCCTGGCTGTATGCGTGGCCCTGGGAAGTGCTCTGCTGATCAATCCGGGCCGGGGTCTTGATATGGATGCTGTTCAGAAAGGAACCGTATCTTCCACTACAGAAGCCACCAGTCTGGTGGATACTCTGTTAAATATCATCCCGAAAAACCCGGTACAGTCCATGGCGAACGGCGATATGCTGCCGATCATCGTATTTGCCCTGTTTGTCGGTATCATGCTGGCAAAACTGGGAACCAGAGGTTCGGTTGTGGCAAATTTCTTCAGCCAGTTTAACGATGTCATGATGGAGATGACCATGGCGATCATGAAGATCGCGCCGATCGGTGTGTTCTGCCTGATCGCACGTACCTTTGCAACGGTTGGATTCTCCGCATTTGCTCCGATGTTAAAATATATGGGCAATGTAACACTGGCTCTGGCGATCCAGTGTCTGGTAGTATATCAGATCCTTTTGTTTGTTTTCACCAGACTGAATCCATTCAAGTTTATCAAGAAATTTCTGCCGGTTATGGGATTTGCATTCTCCACAGCGACATCCAATGCGACGATCCCTATGTCCATCGACACGCTGAGTAAGAAAATGGGTGTATCTAAGCAGATATCTTCTTTTACTATCCCTCTGGGTGCAACCATTAACATGGACGGAACATCCATCATGCAGGGCGTGGCAGTAGTATTTATCGCTCAGGCCTACGGCATTCCCCTTACCATGGGTAACCTGGCAACCGTAGTCGTAACTGCCACTCTAGCATCTATCGGTACAGCCGGTGTGCCAAGCGTTGGTCTGGTGACTCTGGCGATGGTACTGAATTCCGTAGGACTTCCGACCGAAGGTATCGCCCTGATCATGGGTATCGACCGTATCCTGGATATGATCCGTACCGCAGTCAACATCACCGGTGATGCTGTATGTACAACGATCGTATGCCATCAGGAAGGCAGCCTGAACAGAGAAGTATTTAATAAAGACTGAAAATAAAAACAGAAAAAAGAAAGGCGCGAAGCTGTCGGGATCAGAAAAATCTGACGGTTTCGTGCCTTTTTTGGTGAAAATTTATCAAGAATGAAAGGTGTCTGATACCAGAGATTACGGAGCGGTGACCGGGAAGGATAGCGTTACCTCGAAGAGCGTATCTGTCTGGAAAACTACAAGCTTTCCACCCATCCGCTCCATATTCCGCGTACTGCTCTTGAGACCGATGCGGTTGCTTTCTACTGCGGAATGTTCCGGTTTCACAGTATTTTTTAAGGCAAGACACAGCGCAGCATCTTTGTTGATTTCCGACGGAAGCTGCATGGAAAGCGTGACTGTTTCCTGTTTGCTGCCATATTTCAGAATATTGGAAAACAGATTATTCAGGATCCGCTTGCAAAGCTCCGGGTCTGCCTGAATCGTAAGTGCGTCCGGGGTGGTAATGTCGGAAGTGTCAGCATCCGGAAAAGATATATCCGTGTGAAACCCGGCAAGTTCCAGAAAATCCATCTGTTCCCGAAAAAGTTCGAGAAGCCGGGAAAGTGAAAAAGAAATCATCCGGATCTGTTCCGGTTCGGACGCGTCGTACACCAGCGCATATTCAAACATCCGGTCGGTGAGCCTGCGGATATCATCGGTTTTTTGCAGGCAGCGGGTGACATAGGTATTCTGCATCTCGGGATTCCGGTTTAAGTGCAGGATGTCCAGATACCCGTGGAGAACAGTCAGCGGGGTGCGAAGATCGTGGGAGAGGGCGGCAATCAGTTCCCGGTTGGACTGGTGTGCTTCCTGTTCCTGACGGATATTCTGATCGAGGGTGAGACGGAGATGGTCAAGTTCCCGGGAGAGAACACCGATCTCGTCGACACCGGAAGATACAAGCGGAGTGGAGAGATCACCGGCGGACATGCGAAGAATCTCCTGCTTTAAAAGCACAACCTGCTTCATTTTCCGGTTGATAAAAAACAGCAGGATCAGAAGGAACAGACCGACCGACACAAACAAAGAGAACAGGAAGTAAGGAAAGATAAATACGGAACTGTGATAAAAGTCGACAATCACGGTTGCGTAGCCATTTTTAAACTTTGTATTCCGTTCATATTGTTGCTCCATCACCCCGTCAGTCAGACGATATCCGATATCAAAGAAGGACTGAAACTGTTCTTTATCCATACAGCGTGGATATTGGGCGGCGCGGTAGATACCGTCTTCCATACCGTAGATAGCGAGACCGGTGTAATCATCCAGCTGATCAAACAATGGCTGTAGTTTTTTTACGGCTTCGGTATCTGCTTCGGAATCAGGAATATCGTAGTTTAAAGCTTCTGTTCCGAGCATGGTCCAGAAATTTTCATCCAGTTGCGGAATGGGGAGGGATATGGGAAGATTTGTTTCTGTGACCAGGTGAAGGACGTACCATTTGTTTGCCCACAGAGTATGAAAAAGACCGAGGCAGAGCAGTGCGGAGGCAAAAAGGAGCAACAGCAGTTTGGTTCGGATATGTCGGATCTTAATCACAGTGATACCCCCTTCCCCATGTGGTTTTTATGTAAACCGGATTCGATGGATCTGGTTCGATCTTCTGACGCAGATTCCGGATATGGACGGTAATCGTGTTGCCGGCGCCGTAATAGTAAGGTTCCTCCCAGATTGCTTCATAGAGCCGCTGTGGAGAGAAAATCTGTCTGCGGTTGGAAAGCAGTAGCTTCAGGATCTGGTACTCGGTGGAGGTGAGAGTTACCGGCTGACCCTTCAGAGTTACTTTTTCCGACCGGGGATCCAGGCACAGATCGCCGCAGGTCAACAGATTGGATGCTGACTGTCTGGCAGTCGGGGATTTTCCCTGATAAATGCGGTAACGGCGAATCAGCGCTCTGGTGCGTCCGAGAAGTTCCGTATAGGAAAAGGGTTTTGCAAGGTAATCGTCCCCGCCACTGGAAAAGCCCATAAGTTTATCGCTGTCGGAAGTCCTGGCGCTTAAAAACAGGATCGGTACGTTGGTCAGCTGCCGGATCTTCTGGCAGGTTTCGTACCCGTTTAACCCCGGCATCATGATATCGAGAATAATCAGATCAAAACTGTCTTTTTTCAGAAAATGAAGGGCTGAACTGCCATCGGCAGCCTCTGTCACCCGGATACCTTCCCCTTCCAGTAAAACATGTATGATATCACGAATTTCCGGGTTATCGTCTACGACAAGAACCTTTGTGGTTTGCTGCTCCATGTGTTTTCCTCCGCTTTTTCGTAAAACTTCTGGTAACTATTCAGTAGCCACTATCCCGCGAGGTGTTTTGGCATGAATAGATAGTCCAGACTCTGCATTTGCAATTGCATGGTACCGGATGTTGCCCGGTAACTTTCTGCTCTTCATTATACAGGAATTTTACAGATTGTAAAAAAATCTTTAGAAATCTTAGGATTTATCTTTCGTTAATTTTAAGAAACAGGGGGTACAATGCTGAATCGAAGGAATAAAATGGATAAGTATACGTTCTGAAACGGAAAGAGGAGTGAGAGTATGAACCTGATATCAGTGATTGTTCCCTGCTGGAACGAAGAAGAGACCATACCAATCTATTATGAACATATGTGTCCGGTGATGGATGCGATAGATGCGGATTGTGAACTGATCTTTGTGGATGACGGATCACAGGATGCGACACTTTTGGAGATGAAGAAACTGTCAGAGAAGGATGCGCGATGCCAGTATCTTTCTTTTTCAAGAAATTTCGGAAAAGAAGCTGCGATTTACGCGGGACTCTGTAAGGCAAAAGGAGATTATGTGGTGGTGATGGATGTGGATCTGCAGGATCCGCCGGAGCTTTTGCCGAAAATGTATGAGATGGTCAAAAACGGAAGCTGTGACAGCGTCGCCACCAGACGATCCGACCGAACCGGGGAGCCGGTGATCCGCTCGTTTTTATCGGAAAACTTCTATAAATTTATCAATAAAATCTCAAAAACACAGCTGGTGTACGGAGCGAGAGACTATCGGATCATGTGCCGGAAAATGGTGGATGCCGTGTTGCAGATGAGTGAGTATAACCGGTTTTCCAAAGGAATCTTCAGCTGGGTTGGCTTCAAAACCGAATGGCTGGAATATGAAAATGTAGAGCGCAGCGCGGGAGAAACGAAATGGTCTCTGCGCCAGCTGTTTAAGTACTCCCTGGAAGGAATCACCGGTTTTTCTGTGGCTCCCTTATCGGTGGCGGCGGTGCTTGGCGTTGTATTCTGCGGGGTATCGTTTTTCATGATATTGTTTCTGGTGATCCGAACGCTGATCTGGGGAGATCCGGTGGCGGGCTGGCCTTCGATGGTCTGCGTGATCCTGTTTATGGGAGGGATCCAACTGCTTTGCATGGGAATCATGGGAGAGTATCTCTCGAAAACCTATCTGGAATCCAAACATCGTCCGATCTATATTGTAAGGAGTTCCAGTTATGAAAAAGAGTAATGCAAAAGAGAAAATTTGCGGACTGGACTCTTACGCTGCACTGGCTGTTCTGACTGTGGCAGCGTGCTGGTTTTTTGCCGGAAGATACGGTGTCTTCGGGGCAAATATGGACTGGATCAGTCAGCACAGCGTGTTCCCGGAGTATTTCCGGCAGCAGTTTTATCAGACGGGACAGTTTTTCCCGGAATACGCGGCGAACATCGGCGGCGGGCAGAATATTTACAATTTTTCCTATTACGGGCTGTATAATCCGATCGTGCTGATCGCCTATCTGCTTCCGTTTGCGAAAATGAGCGATTATCTGATGGCTGCCAGTGTGATCTGTCTGGCGGCTTCCGTCTGCCTGCTGTACGGCTGGCTGAAAAAACGGAGATTTTCCACGGAGATTGCGCTGGGCGTGGCAGTCCTGTTTTTACTGGCGGGACCGATGATCTACCAGTCCTGTCATCAGATTATGTTTGTGCAGTATATGCCATTCTTACTGATGGCGTTTTCGGGTGTGGATCGGTACTGGGAAAAAGGGAAAACCGGTCTGTATACTCTGGGTGTATTTCTGATGATCCTGACCAGTTTTTATTTCAGCATCGCGGGAATGGCAGCGCTGTTTTTATACGGCTGGTATGGTTATCCCAAAGGGATCCGAAAGAGAAAACTGTTCGGATTCCTGGTTCCGATGATCGTGGCGGTACTTTCAGCCGGGGTACTGCTGGTTCCTACGGCATATGCGATTCTGCAGCGAAGCGGAAGTTCGAAAAGCCAGAACCTGAAAGAACTGCTGATGCCGAAGCTGCAGCTGGACAGTTCACTGTACGGCACTTACAGCGTGGGACTGACGGTTGTTCTGGTGGCGGTTTTGCTTGGTGGAATCGTGTACGGAACGATCCGGGAACGGCTGGTATCGGTGGCCTGCGTGGCACTTCTGACAGTTCCCGTATTTGCCTGGGGATTTAACGGGATGCTGTATGTGCGGTATAAATCGCTGATTCCGTTCCTGCCATTTTTCTGTTATCTTACGGCAGTGTTTTTGAACCGTATGAAAAACGGGGAAATAGGAAGATGGAAAGGAGCGTTCATATTTGGCGGTACGGTGGGTGTCAGTCTGCTGGCACTTTATCAGCAGGGGGACGGATTGAGGGCGCAGAATTATCAGCTGATCCTGTTCGAAAGCGCGGCACTGTTTTTCTTCTTCCTGATCTTTCAGAAGTGGAAACGCCCGTTCCTGCTTCTTGTCCCGGCACTGGTATGCCTGGTGCTGATCAATCATGCGGCGAACGGAAAAGCAGGCAATCTGGTGCAGAAAGAAGATTATCAGGAGATCACAGACAGTGCCTGGCAGGATGCCGTGCGAGATGCACTGGACGGAGAGACCGGTCTGTGCCGGACGGAACAGAGCGGAGTTGCCAAGAAGCGAAAAGACAACGTGAACCGGATCTGGAATATGCGCCAGTGGACAACCTCGGTATATTCCTCGGCGTATGATACGGAATACCAGAACTTTCGAAACAATGTTTTTCAAGTGGAACAGCCGTTTCGGAACGGGCTGATGCAGTCCGCCTCGGCCAATCCGCTGTTTCAGAAATTTATGGGAGTCAAATATGTGATCGGACGGAGTGAAGATGGGGAGAACTTCACGACCGAGGTACAGGAGACGGCTGCGCCGGTGATCTACGGAACGAATCGGGTGATCGCGGAAAAAACGTATCAGGCCATGAAATTCCCGTATAATCAGACCATGCTGATGCAGTATGCGGTAACAGGAAATGAAAAGATCGTCGATGCAGGGGTTGAAATGACGAAGGGTATACAGGAAACAAACGTAACGTTTACGGCGAAGCAGGGAGTGACAAAGGAAGACGATTCCTGGAAGATCAAGACAAAAAAAGAGCAGAAAGCCACACTTTCTCTTGACGAAGATACATCGGGAAAAGAGAGAATCCTGTATCTGCAATTTGATGTGGAAAATGGACATCCGAACCGGGATGTGAGCATCGTGATCAACGGGATCAGAAATAAGCTGACGGCAAAAAGTCATCTGTATTATAATGACAACACGACATTTACTTATGTGATGAAACTTTCCGCAGATCAGGAAAAGATAAAAGTGACGTTCGGTGCGGGAACTTATCGGATCTGTAACCTGAAAAGCTATGTCAGTGACACGACGGTACTGGAAGATGCTTCTCTGTATCAGTCCACATTCACACCGGATCGGAACGCAACAAAGGGAAACCAGATCAGTGGCAGTATCGAGATGGAGCAGGACGGCTATCTGATCACATCGATCCCGTACGACAGTCATCTGGAGATCAAAGTGGACGGGAGAGAGGTCGTGACGGAGAAAGTCAATACGGCGTTTCTGGGCTGCCGGATGGTAAGCGGGGGGCACTGGGTGACGATCACCTACCACGCCCCGGGACTTTCCACGGGAAAATGGATCAGCCTGCTGGGGGTCTTTTTGTGTGGAGTGATGTGTTTTCTGACGGGGAAATGAAAAAAAAGCAGAGAAAGAGACAGATGAAGAAGTTGCAGAATATGCCTCTGGTGTGAATAAAGTTCTGTAAAATGTGGAAAAAATCAGGTATAAATGTTGGTAAATGTGGACAACGTGTGTGTATGACAGGTTGTAGAAAAGACCGGAACATGATAAGATATCAGGGTCAAAAGGTCTGAAATCTGACGCAAGCTTGCTTGCAGGAAGATTCCTGAACTTGGGGCCCGTCAAAAACATGAGTAAGTAGCCATTTTTCGAAGAAAAATGAGCGGATTGCGAATGTTTTTGAGGATTGTGAGAGTACGAAGTACGAAACAATCCGATATCTTAACATCATTATAATCATGTGGCAACAAACAGAGAAAAGAGGAATTATCATTATGAAATACAATTCGGTCCTGGACTTACACACTCATACCATCGTCAGCGGACACGCGTACTCCACGTTAAGAGAGATGGCAAAAGCAGCCTCCGATAAAGGGCTGGAGCTGTTGGGAATCACGGAACATGCACCGAAGATGCCGGGAACCTGTCATCTGTTTTATTTTGACAATCTGCGGATCGTGCCGAGAGAACTGTACGGCATCGAGCTGGTGCTGGGGTCTGAGGTCAATATTCTAGATGCGAAAGGAACCGTAGATCTTCCGCAGAAGACTATGGAAAAGCTGGATATCATCATCGCCAGCCTGCATACCCCGTGCATGGAACCGGGAAGTTGTCAGGAGAACACGGAAGCGTATCTGAACGCCATGAAGAATCCATGCGTCAATATCATCGGTCATCCGGATGACGGAAGATATGAAGTGGACTACGAGGCACTGGTACAGGGAGCAAAAGAATACGGAAAGATCCTGGAACTGAATAACCATTCCATGGATCCCGGCTGCAGCCGTATCCATGCGGTGGAGAACGATACGATCATGTTAAACTACTGCAAAAAATATCAGGTACCGGTCGTGATGGACAGCGATGCCCACTTTGATACACTGATCGGGGAATTCGATATGGCAAGGGAACTGCTGACGAAACTGGACTTTCCGGAAGAACTGGTGCTGAACCGCTCAGCAGAAGAAGTGAAAAAATATCTGAAGAAGTAAAATTTACAGACTTTACAAATACAAACGTATATGCTACGATAAACTATAGTCATAAACAAAAACACCGTGACGAAGAGAGTACATGCACGACTGTCATTACAGAGAATTCCCGGAGGCTGAGAGGGAAGTGACAAGGTGAATGGAAGATGGCTTCTGAGAGGCGCACCGAGCCGGAAGGTTAGGCTGCGACAGGATCCGCCTGTTATAGCGGCAGAGTATAGCAGTACTTGGCGAGGTTTCTTTCGTGAGAAAGAGACGAAGAGAAGTGGTAACACGGTATCATATCCGTCTTCTTACAAACAGTAAGAAGGCGGTTTTTTTACGCGAGCAACGAGCCAAAGTCCGTGCTTGCACGAGACCTTGGCGACTGCCGCGGTAACTTGAGAAACTCGCGGAGCGTGTTTCTCATAGTATGCGTGAGCAAGGAGGAACCAAACATGGCAAAAGAAAAATTTTATATGACAACGGCGATTGCCTACACATCCGGCAAACCCCACATCGGTAATACCTACGAGATTGTACTGGCAGACAGTATCGCCCGCTTCAAAAGACAGCAGGGATACGATGTATTCTTCCAGACCGGTACGGATGAGCACGGTCAGAAGATCGAGCTGAAAGCCGAAGAAGCAGGTATCACACCGAAGGAATATGTAGATAACGTATCTACAGAGATCAAGAGAATCTGGGATCTGATGAACACTTCTTATGACAAGTTCATCCGTACCACAGATGATTATCATGAAAAACAGGTACAGAAGATTTTCAAAAAGCTGTACGATCAGGGAGATATCTACAAAGGACATTACGAAGGAATGTACTGTACCCCGTGCGAATCCTTCTTCACAGAGTCTCAGCTGGTAGACGGAAAATGTCCGGACTGCGGACGTCCGTGTACACCGGCAAAAGAAGAAGCATATTTCTTTAAAATGAGTAAATACGCTCCTCGCCTGATCAAATATATTAACGAACATCCGAAGTTCATCCAGCCGGTATCCAGAAAGAACGAGATGATGAACAATTTCCTGCTTCCTGGACTGCAGGATCTGTGTGTATCCCGTACTTCCTTCAGCTGGGGTATACCGGTAGACTTTGATCCGAAACATGTAACTTATGTATGGCTGGATGCGCTGACCAACTACATCACCGGTATCGGCTATGACTGCGACGGCAACAGTTCCGAACTGTTCAACAAAAACTGGCCGGCAGACCTGCATTTGATCGGTAAAGATATCATCCGTTTCCATACCATCTACTGGCCGATCTTCCTGATGGCACTGGATCTGCCGCTGCCAAAACAGGTATTTGGTCATCCGTGGCTGCTGCAGGGCGATGGCAAGATGAGTAAATCCAAAGGAAATGTAATCTACGCGGATGATCTGGTAGATTTCTTCGGAGTAGATGCGGTTCGTTACTTTGTACTGCATGAGATGCCGTTTGAAAATGATGGCGTGATCACCTGGGAACTGATGGTAGAGAGACTGAACTCCGATCTGGCAAATACTCTGGGTAATCTGGTGAACCGTACTATTTCCATGTCCAACAAATATTTCGGTGGCGTGGTAACCAAAACAGGCGTAACAGAAGAAGTAGATGAAGATCTGAAGGCAGTAGTTACAGGAACCAAAGCAAAAGTAGCTGCCAAGATGGAAGATTTGCGTGTGGCAGACTCTATCACAGAAATCTTCAACCTGTTCAAACGCTGCAACAAATACATCGATGAGACCATGCCGTGGGCACTGGCAAAAGACGAAGAGAAGAAAGACCGTCTGGCAGAAGTTCTGTACAACCTGGTAGAAAGTATCACCATCGGTGCTTCTCTGCTGGAATCCTTCATGCCGGAAACCACAGAAAAGATCCTGGCTCAGTTAAACGGAGAAAAGAGATCTTACGAAGAACTGGATCAGTTCGGTCTGTATCCGTCAGGAAATAAAGTAACAGACAAACCGGAGATCCTGTTCCAGCGTCTGGATCTGAAAGAAATTCTGGAAAAAGTGGAAGCCATGAAAGCTGCACAGGCAAAACCGGAAGTACCGGAAGAGCCGGTGGTTGATATCGATGCAAAAGAAGAGATCACCTTCGATGATTTCGGAAAAATGCAGTTCCAGGTTGGTGAGATCATCGCCTGCGAAGAAGTGAAAAAATCAAGAAAACTGCTTTGCTCTCAGGTGAAGATCGGCAGCCAGGTAAAACAGATCGTATCCGGTATCAAAGGACACTATACCGCAGAAGAGATGGTAGGAAAGAAAGTCATGGTTCTGGTGAACCTGAAACCTGCAAAACTGGCAGGCGTACTTTCTGAAGGTATGCTGTTATGTGCAGAAGATGCGGACGGAAACCTCTCTTTGATGGTTCCGGAAAAGAAGATGCCTGCAGGCGCAGAGATCTGCTAGAAAGAGTGAATCGACATGATATTTGAAAGTCATGCACATTATGATGATGAGGCCTTTGACGAAGATCGAAAAGAACTGCTGGATGCCCTGCCTGCGCAGGGCATCGGCAGAGTGATCAATGTATGCGCGGAAGTAGAAGGCTGGGATCGTACCGTGGATCTGATGGAGCGCTATCCGTATATTTACGGTGCGGTGGGTGTTCATCCCGATGATGTGGGTGCGCTCGATGAAGAGAAGATCCAGCGGATGCATCAGATCTGCCGGATGGAAAAAACGGTGGCTGTAGGAGAGATCGGTCTGGACTATTACTGGGATAAAGAAAACCACGAAAAACAGATCTACTGGTTTGAGCGGCAGCTGGAAGTGGCGAGAGAAGAAAAACTCCCGTTTATCATTCACAGCCGTGACGCTGCAAAAGATACGCTGGATACGATGAAACGGCTTCACGCCGGGGATATCGGGGGTGTGGTACACTGCTTTTCTTACGGAAAAGAGATGGCGCGGGAATACCTGGATATGGGGCTTTCCCTCGGTATCGGCGGTGTACTGACCTTTAAGAATGCAAGGAAGCTGGTGGAAGTCGTAGAATACGCTCCACTGGAGTCTCTGTTATTAGAGACCGACAGCCCATATCTGGCCCCGGTTCCGAACCGTGGAAAACGGAACTCTTCGCTGAATATTCCGTATGTGGTGGAAAAGATCGCCGAGATTAAGGGCGTGTCGCAGGAAGAGGTAGAAGAAGTCACCTGGAAGAACAGTTTCCGGGTCTTCGGAAAAGTGAAATAAATTGTTATACAAAAAACAGAAAACGGATACAGAATGGTGAAAAATCATTTCTGTATCCGTTTTTTGAACAAGATAAAGTGAGAAGGTGGCTGTTTCCAAAATGAAAATATCCACTCCACACGGTAGATGTGATTCTTTATGCGTTCGTATTGGCTGTCAGCGCTTTTTTCTTCCAGTTTCCTCTCTTATAGAAGAGGAATGTCAGCAGCGCACCCATACACCAGCAAACCAGCAGAGAGATCCAGAGCACCTGATATCTTCCGTTTGGAAGTTCCGGGGTTCTGGTGAGGAAAGCAAGACCGTAAGCCAGAGGCACACGGATCACAACGGTGGTGATCATAGAGATCCACATGGGGGTCATGGTGTCACCTGCTCCACGCATGACGCCGGAGAGGGACTGGGTGATGGCCATGGCAAGGTAGCCAACGGCGAGTATCTTCATCATGTTGGCACTGAGAGTTACCAGTTCCGAAGTATCGGTAAAGATTGCCATCAGGTTTTTGCCGAAGACCAGGATCAGAAGAGTGATCACCGCGGAGGTTCCCAGTGCAATGGCGGTTCCCTGACGGGCTCCCTGCTCCACACGGTCCATGCGATGTGCGCCCACATTCTGTCCTGCGTAGGTAGTCATGGCAGTTCCGAAAGAGAAGTTCGGCATCATTGCAAAACCATCCACACGCATGATGATCACGTTGGCTGCGATGACCATCTCACCGAAGCTGTTGGTCAGAGACTGTACGATAACCATGGCCATGGAAAAGATGGCCTGGGTGATACCGGAGGGAAGTCCCAGCCGGATGATCTCCAGTGTGTATTTCTTTTTCATCTTCAGATGGCGGAATTTGAAATCAAAGATATCGGTCATCCGCAGCAGTTTCCAGAAACAGAGTATAGCGGATACTGCCTGTGCGATGACGGTTGCATAGGCGACACCGGCGACACCCATCTGAAAGCGGGAAACGAAGACGATATCCAGAATGATATTCAGGACAGTTGCCACCAGAAGATAGATCAGTGCCGAGATAGAATCGCCGAGTCCGCGAAGAATTCCACAGAGGATATTATAATAGGCACTTCCCATGCAGCCAACCATCAGAATGACCAGATAAGAGGTACACCAGTCAATGATGGAATCAGGCGTATGGAGCATCTCCAGAAGCGGCCGCGAGAGAACGGCTCCCAGAAACATAATGATCAGGGAAGAAATTGCGGTCAGTGTGACGCAGTTACCGATCGTCATGGACAGCTCTTCCCGTTGTCTTGCACCAAAATACTGAGATACCATAACGCCGGCACCTACGGAGATTCCTACAAAAAGTACCAGAAGCAGGTTCAGGATCGGGCTGGCGCTTCCTACTGCCGCCAGGGCGTTGTCGCCCACGTATTTTCCGATGACAATACTGTCTACGGTGTTGTAAAGCTGCTGAGCGATATTGCCGATCAGCATGGGGATCGTAAAAATTACAATCTTCTCCCAGGGTTTTCCCACCGTCATATCGGACGGCGCGAAAAGTTCTTTGATGGTCATAAGTGCTATACTCCTTTTTGGTGTAAAATTTTGCCAGATACCGGTATTGTGTAAAACTGGCTCTCTTCATACTCATAGTATAACTCGTTATAAGGTGGAAGACCAAACGTTTTTTGGTAGATATTCAAAAAAATGAATATTGACAAGGAGACAGGGATTATTGTACAATCAAACCTAATTAAAAGGAGTAACCTATGTTTGGAAATCTGCGTTTGTAGTGTCGTCAGTACGGTGGAGCCATCCGGTACTTCAGGAAAATGGTGAGACTTTTATTGCAGTATTTGATATGCAATAAGAGTTTTTTTATTTTACCGGAAATTGCTATTCTTTGTTCTGTGATTTTTGTAACTATCCGGAAAAATTCAAGGAATACATATAAGGCAAAAGGAGGAGAAAAATATTGGATTTAAGTAATTTATCTATAAAAAAAATACGGGAGCTTATTGTGTTTACAGCACTTCTTGTTGTTGCCCTGTGGAAGTTTGATGTAGTGCTTGATGTGCTGAAAACAATAGGGCAGATTATATTTCCGTTTATACTTGGCGGAGCGATTGTATTTGTGATCAACGTGCCAATGAGTTTTTTGGAAAAGAAAATTTTTGAAAATATAAAAAAAGAAAATAAGGCAGCGAGAAAACTGGCAAGACCGGTCAGCCTGCTTCTCACGATCGTATTGGTGGTTGGCGTGATCGCACTGGTGATGATTGGCGTGATTCCTCAGCTTACGAAGACAATGGGAAGTTTGATGATAAATATCACAGATTTTATTCCGCAGATTAAAATCTGGATCCGCGATTTTTTTCATGATAACCGGGAAATTATGAAGCTGGTAGATCAGGTGCAGTTTAACCCGGATCAGGCAATCAGGTGGGGAATAAGTCTGCTTGGAAATGGTGCGGGAAACATGATGAATACAACAGTGTCAGCGGTGGGATCCGTAGTCAGCGGACTGGCAACCTTTTTCATTGCTTTTTCCTTTGCCTGCTATGTCCTTTTTCAGAAAGAAAAGCTGCATGTACAGGTCAGAAAAGTACTTTTTGCTTTTCTTCCAAAACAAAAAGCAGATGCATTTCTTAAAGTCTGTTCTCTGACGTATCGGACATTCGCAAACTTTCTTACAGGCCAGTGTCTGGAAGCTGTGATTCTCGGCTGTATGTTTGTTGTTACGCTGAGCATTTTGAGAATGCCGTATGCACTTTTGATCGGAGTTCTGATTGCATTTACAGCATTGATTCCTATTTTTGGTGCTTTTATCGGGTGTGCCGTAGGAAGTTTTTTAATCTTTATGGTAAGCCCGAAGCAGGCAATTATATTCATAATAGTATTTCTGGTGCTGCAGCAGATTGAGGGAAATCTGATTTATCCTCATGTTGTCGGCGAATCTGTAGGACTTCCGTCAATCTGGGTGCTGGCAGCGGTTACGATCGGTGGAAATCTTATGGGGATTGTAGGTATGCTTGGTTTTATTCCGCTGCTGTCAGTGGTCTATACTATTTTTCGGAAAGTTGTGTATCAGCGCCTGAAAAAACGACATATTAAACAGGTGACAGCGACAGATATAGAGGAATATACAGAAAAAGAAACTGCCAGCACAGAGAAATAAATTTGAATCTTTTTCAACAGACGGGCGTGACATCGACTTATTAAGGAAGGCAATGGGTGATGTTGACGAAAAAGTCCGTATACAGATAAAACAGGACAAGAAAATGGAAAAACAGAGGGAGATAATCACAGCCAGGCGCTGTGATTATCTCCCTCTGTTTTTTTCTTGTGAAGCCGGAATGGATGATCATATAGCAAAGCCGATTCATGTGGATGAACCGCTGCTGATATCAAAGAAAAATTGTAACTATTCAGTAGCCACTGTGAAGGTATTGAACAGTTACGAAAAATTTCAAACAAAAAGACGAGTAAACTTTTTTACCGGTTTCGAAAAAATATCCCAAAGTTTTCTTTCCCCATATATTATGTAAGTAAACTTTTGTTTATTATGCAGAGGTGCTATATTTTTTTTATGGTCTTGATGTGCCCTCTTCGTTTGTGTATAGTCTGCATTATAAAACAAAAGAGCAAGGAGAGTAACTATTCAGTAGCCATTATCCCGCGAGGTGTTTTGGCATAAATATGCCAAAATCCCGAGACATACAAGCAAAAATGCCATCACCGAAGGTGATTTTAAATGCATTTTTGCTCGTAACTGTGAAGGTACTGAACAGTTACCAAGGAGAAAGAATATGAGACTGGCAGCGATCGGTGATAACTGTGTGGATTTTTACGAAAAGCAGGGCTGGGCATATCCCGGAGGAAATGCGGTGAACGTGGCTGTCTACGGGCGACAGTTGGGTATGGATGCAGCATATCTGGGCTGGATCGGCACAGACAATTTTGGTGATATGATGCAGGAAAAACTGAAAGAACAGGATGTGGAAACTGTTCGCATGCAGAGAAAACAGGGGAAAACTGCTATTACATACATTGAACTTCTGGATGGAGACAGAAAATTCGGAGAAGATTTTTTGAATGTTTTGGAAGGATTTCAGTTGTCTGACGGGGATTTGCAATATCTGGCCGGATTTGATTGCGTGCATATGGCGGTTTGGGGGCAATGCGATTCGTGCCTTGGTAAATTGCCGCAGGAAGTAAAAATTTCCTATGATTTTTCGAATCGATACGGAGAAGAAAAGATAGAAAGATTAGCTCCCTATATTGATTATGTGTTTTTTTCTTGTGAAAAGGATGATGCTTTTACGAGAGGTCTTCTGAAGCGTGTAAAGGAACAGGGAGCAGGTTTGGTTATCGCCACATTGGGAGAAAATGGCAGTGTAGCCTATGATGGAAAAGAATTTGTTGTAAGCGGTATTGTGGAGGCAGATGTAGTGGATACCCTTGGAGCGGGAGATTCTTACATTGCCGGATTTTTAAACAAAGCACTGGAAGGTGAACCGTTAAAAAGGTGTATGGAGGCAGGAGCTAAGAAGGCAGCTCTCACAATCAGCCATTTTGGAGCCTGGTAGAACACAGATAACTATAAAAAAAGAGAAAGGAAGAGGGACATGTTAAAATTAAACAAGGAAGAAGTGCATTTTTTAGTAACAGCAGAGATGAAAAAAGAGGTGGCAGATTTTTTGGAAGCAGTAGATGCCAAGATAGCACCTGTACTGGAATATATAAAAGAAAACCAGGTTGAACGCGTTTGCTTTATTGGATGTGGAAGTTCCAGCGCTGCCGGAAGCACAGCAAAATATTTGGCGGATAAATATACAACTCTGACTGTGAATGCATATACGGGATGGGAATTCGTTGATTCCATGCCTGTATATGGAGACAGAAAAACACTGGCAGTTTTTATTTCCCAGTCCGGAACTACAGAAGAAATTGTAGAAGGTCTGAGAAAAGCCAGAAATCAGGGATTTATGACAGTTGGAGTGTGCAACGAGAGAGAAGATAACCCGTTGGGAATGGAAGCAGATTATGTGGTGGATTACCATGCAGAGGCTATGTGGGAATGCCAGCTTGTTGCGCTGTATACCCTGATAGCCCGTATGGCTTTGGAACGTGGAGAAAGTACAGAGATTATGGAGAAGATTCTGTCTGATATGAAACGTTTGCCGGAAGTGCTCGGACATCATATCGAGAACTTTGAGGCAAAAGCCATGGAAATGACAAAACCGCTTCGTAACCTGAAAGGATTCTACACCGTATCCGCCAGCTCCATGGTGCCTCTTGCTTATAAAGAAGGTGTTATTACCGGAATGGAATTTCTCTGGTCTCATGGTGCGGTGATACAGGCGGGAGAATTCCGTCATGGACCTCTGGAGATTGTAGAATCCGGTGTTCCGTTTTTGTTTTTGGTTCCTACAGATTCCTCCAGAGTGATTACACAGAGAGCGCTTAAGTTTGTTGAGAAGTGGAAGGGGACAGCAATTGTTCTGGATTATGCAGACTTTGCTATGGGACTTCATGATGATCTGGCACCGTTCGTTATGTTTGTACCGCTGGAATGGTTCTGCTATTATTTTTCGATAGTAAGAGATCATAATCCGGATGATCGCAGATATTATGGGGTTGTTGAATATTGACCAGGTAAATAAATTTACTAAAGACGAAAGAAAATGGACTGTTTTGTGATAAAACAGTCCATTTTCTTTATGTAAATTTACTAAATAACAGGTATGATAAATTATATAAAAGTGATAAAAATATGTATTATACACAAAAAAACAGAAGAATAACCAATTATATTGTTGACAAATCCTATTATTTCAAGTAATGTGATGGTATGAGGAATGAAAATAAATTTACTAAACAAAAAAGAAATATTAACTAAATTACATCGGAGGTAAATGTACAGTCAGACGATGTGTGTGAAGTTAATCAAGAGGTGGGAATATGGCTACAATACGAGATGTCGCCCGGAGAGCCGGGGTATCTGCAGCATCTGTATCCAGAGTTCTGAAAAATGACACTACCTTTTCTGTATCTCAGAAGACAAGGGAAAGGATTCTGGAGGCGGCAGGCGAACTGGGATACAACAAATGTTTTGAATACTCAGCCATTCAAGGTACAAGAGGAACCATAGGAGTTATGCTTTTGTATGGCGAGGAAGAAGAAGTGGAAGATAAATTTTATCAGATTATCCGCGTGAATATAAAGATGGAACTTGAAAAAAACGGATTTAAAGTAAAAGAGGTCTTTGAATCTATGCTGGATGCCAACGCATCGAAGATATCCGATTATCAGGGGTTGATCTTTGTAGGATATTCCACACTCTGGTATCAAAAGAAGGTGTTCAGACAGGCTGTTCTGGATTCCGGATTGCCGGTGGTATGTGCGGACTTTCACCTGAAAGATGGATCGCTTACAGCTGATTGCGTGATAAACGATTTCAAACAGGCAGTAAAGAAAGTTATAAATATTTTCCTAAAAAAAGGATTTGATTCTATCGGATATATGGGGACATACGGGCTGGAAGCGAATGGTAAGATTCACAGAGATGAACGTTTTCTTTATTTCCGGCAGATTATGAAAAGTCTTGGAAAGTATGATGAGAAAAATATCTACCTGTGTCCATCCAATCACACACAGTTTGGATATGAGCTGGGAAAAGAAATTATCCGAAAAGGAAGGCTTCCACGAGCGGTATTTGTGGAAAACGATACCATGGCCATCGGTTTTCTGAAAGCTTTGAAAGAAGAGAAAATTTCTGTTCCGGGTGATGTGGCGATTGTCGGGTGTAACGATGATCAGGTGGCATCCTTTGTAACTCCTGGGCTTTCCACTGTGAAGTTACATAATGACCTGGTCGGAATGATGGCAGCAAAGACATTGATGGAATGTCTTTACACGAAAAGAGAACAAGGTTTAAAAATCATTGTACCAAATCAGTTGATTCTCAGGGAAAGTTGCCCTGAATAAAAGTAGAAAGGGGAAAGATATGGAATACGTATACAAACACATGGATTGGAGTAACGTAGAGATCCTTGGAAGAAATCGTCTTCCGGTCAGACCGTTTTATTGTGGTTATCCGAATAAGGAATCGGCAAGACAGGGAAGAAGAGAAGAATGCTCCAATTACCGTCTGTTGAACGGACAGTGGAAATTTGCTTATTATGAGTCACCGTTTTATGTTCCTGACACATGTATGGAGAAGGAATATGACGATCGGGAGTTTGGCATGATGCCGGTTCCCGGACACTGGCAGCTGAATGGTTATGATTATCCACATTATAATGATGCGATAGCATTGTTCCCGATTCTGGACGACCCGGGCATACAGGCAGACAATCCTACGGGTGTTTACCGGTACACTTTTCAGGAGGAGAAACAAAAAGACAGGGAATATATCCTGAGGTTTGACGGGGTTGAAAGTGCTTATCACGTATGGCTCAACGGTACATTCATAGGATACAGCCAGGGGCCTCGTAACACAGCTGAATTTGATGTGACAGAAGCATTACAGGATGGGGAAAACGTGCTGGCGGTGATCGTCTACAAATTCAGTGATGGCAGTTATCTGGAAAATCAGGATATGTGGTGGTTTGCCGGAATTATCAGAGATGTATCTCTGATCCGGAGACCGAAACATCATATGCTGGACTGGCGGATCGTATCTGATCTGGTTATGGAACAGAATGAGACGACCGGAAAGATTTGCCTGGATGCAGTGTTTGAAAATCATACGGAGGATGAGACGGCGCTTACTGTTGAGATGGAAGTAATGGACGGCGAACAGGTCATCTTCAGTGAAAGCCGTGAGATAAGTGGTAAAAAAGGCGAGACAGAATATGTGACAGAGGTAATTCTGGAGAATATAAAACCCTGGTCAGCAGAATACCCTGAGTTATATCGGGTGATCCTTACCCTGAAGAAACAGGGAGAAGTTCTGGAATCCTATGGAGAGTGGACAGGATTCAGAAATATTTGTGTAAAAGACGGATTATTCCTGGTAAATGGAAAGGCTATCAAATTAAAAGGAGTAAACCGACATGACTGGAATGAAAATACAGGACGATGCATTACAAAAGAGGATATGCTGGCTGATCTGTATCTGATGAAACAGAACAATATCAATGCAGTACGAACCTCGCATTACCCGCCACATCCTGATTTTCTGGATATGTGTGACCGTCTTGGACTTTATGTGATGGAGGAAGCTGATCTGGAGTGTAACCAGATGGCTTATACCAAAAACATGAATAAGATCAGTGATGATACGATCTGGGAAAAAAGCTATGTGGATCGTGCGGAACGTATGGTAAGAAGGGATAAGAACCATCCAAGTATTCTGTTCTGGTCACTGGGAAACGAATCAGGATTCGGAAGCAGCTTTGTAGCCAGCGGAAGATTTATAAAAGAGTATGATCCAACCAGACTGGTTCATTACGAGGAAGACAGGGATGCTTCTATAGCTGATGTGTACAGTACCATGTATACCAGACATAAGGCATTGGAGATCCTGGGAAGAGACACTGCAAAGAAGAAACCTCATGTAGTATGCGAGTACGCACATGCAATGGGAAATGGCCCGGGAGGATTAAAAGAATACTGGGAAATATTTGAACGATATCCAAGGCTGCAGGGCGGTTTTATCTGGGAGTGGGTTGATCACGGTATTAAAAAATATGACAGCAACGGCAAAGCTTACTATACATATGGCGGAGATTACGGGGATTATCCAAACAGTGGGGCATTTTGTTGTGATGGACTGATCCAGGCAGACAGAAGACCGACGCCAGGTATTTTACAGGTAAAAAAAGTAATGGAGCCGGTAACATTTATCGATTTTGATAAAACCACAGGTGAAATTACAGTTTGCAATAAATATGATTTTACTGACCTGTCTCATCTTGAAGGTACATTCAAGGTTCATACACTGCAGGGAATTCTGCTGGAAGGTAAGGTGGATCTGAGTGAGGTAGCACCACATGGATGCAAACGCATCACGGTATATGATTCTGCAGAGTCAGGAGCATGGTGCGATGAACAGGATATCTGGCTGACGATCACAGTATGTTACAAAGAAAAACAGATCTGGTCGGAGGAAGCTCATCATGAGGTTGCGTTCCATCAGGAATGTCTCAATAAAGCAGTTCGGAAGACAGTGAAAGAGCCGGCAGATAACGGAAGCTCCGGAGAACTGCATATGGTGGAGAAAGCAGGAATTATTTATGTGGAAGGCCAGAATTTTACTGCCGAGTTTGACCGGGTTCATGGATATTTAAGTGGTTATACATTGAATGGCGAACGGTTAATCTGCAAAGGACTGGGGCTGAACCTCTGGAGAGCACCTGTTGACAATGACAAGAATGTGGCTGAAATCTGGGAAAAAGCGATGTTGAAAGCCATGACAAACCTTGTTGAAAAGGTGACGGTAGAGGAGAAGGAACAGGAAGTGGTTATCTCCGTTTCACAGATCTATGCACCGATAACGGTTGACTGGAAAATCATTGTGAAGGCTGAATATCACATTCAGGCAGATGGTCTTATAACCATGAGTTATCACGGAGTGCCAACCGGTGTGCAGCTTCCGGAGAGTTTTCCGCGGATCGGTATGCGGTTTGTGCTGGATAAAGCCTGTGAACAGGCAGTCTGGTACGGAAGAGGACCTCTGGAAACATATCCGGACTGTAAAGAAGGCAACGCGATAGGCTGCTGGGAGAAGAACGTGGAAGATTTCTATTTCCCTTATGTACTGCCTCAGGAGACAGGTAATCATGAGGATACTCGCTGGGCTGCGTTTGTGACAGAGGCGGGTAACGGAATCTGTATCGCATCGGATAAAGAATTCTCTTTTGGAGCATTACATTATACACAGGAAAACCTGACACAGGCGACACATACAAATGAACTTCACAGAACGGAAAATATCCAATTATCTGTTGATTATGCACAGCATGGTCTGGGAAGTGCAAGCTGGGGTGCCGAGTGTCTGGAAAAAGATAAACTGTATCCGGAACCGTTTACATTTACCTGGAAGATTTTCGGAACCGAGAAGGAATCGCTGGCAGAGCGGGCCGAGCAATACAGAAGAAAGTAAGAAAGGAAGGGAAAAGATGGAAGGAGACAATGAAAGAAGAAGGAGTTTTGTAAACAAAAAAACAGCACCGTACATATTTTTGCTGCCAATGATACTTCTGTTCGGAGTATTCATGGTATATCCGGTAATTAAATCCCTGGCACTGAGTTTTTATGATTTTGAAGGTGGAGATTATCTGTTCTGTGGCATTAATAATTACGTGACCATGTGCAAGGATCCTGTATTTTGGAAATCCCTGGGAAATACATTTATCTATCTGGCGATCCAGGTGCCGGTTATGGTGATACTTTCCCTGATACTGGGAGTTCTGGTAGAAGAAAGTTTTCTGAGATTCAGAACCTGTTACCGCGTCAGTGTGTTTTTACCGTCCGTTACAGCCTTGGTTGCGTATGCGATGATTTTTAAGCTGCTGTTTAATACAGATTTCGGTCTGGTAAACCATATTCTCAGAACTTTTGGTTTGGGTGGCGTAGACTGGCTGAATACTGTATGGGGTGCAAGAGCAGTTGTCATTATGGGTATCACCTGGAGATGGACCGGATATAACACGATCATTATGATTGCTGGTCTGAAGGGAATCCCCATGGAACTGTATGAGTCAGCAGATATAGATGGGGCATCTTTCCTGCAGAGATTCTTCCGAATCACAATCCCTATGGTAAAATCCATTATTCTCTTTGTGAGTATCACATCCACCATAGGAACTCTGCAGCTGTTCGATGAATCCTTTGTACTGACAAAAGGAGGACCTGACAATGCCACGATAACTATAGGACACTATCTGTACAATACCGGATTCTCCTATTACAAATTCGGATATGCAGCGGCACTCAGTTATGCGTTGGTGCTTATCATAGGCATACTGTCCTTTGTGCAGTTTAAAGCTACAAATGGAGGTGACAATTAGTGAAAACAACAGGAAAGAAAATAAACGGACGTAAAGTTTTTACCTATGTGTTCCTGACCATTGCGGCACTGATTTCCCTGTTTCCCTTCTACTTCATGTTTGTGTCTGCAACAAACACGAATGCGGAAATTTTGAGTGCAACACCTAAGTTGATTTTTGGCTCTCATCTGGTAGAAAATTTTAAAAATCTGAACAAAAAGATGGATATCCTGCGGATACTTATGAATTCTACCATTATGACAGTGACCTATACTGCACTCTCTATCATACTGCACTCCATGGCAGGATATGCTCTGGCGAAATTTGAATTCAAAGGGAAGGGCTTACTGTTCAGTCTGATCATGGTAACTATGATGATTCCGTCTCAGGTCATGTATGTGCCACTGTTCACACTGATGAACAATATTGGATGGGCAGATACGTACCAGGCAGTGGTATTGCCCGGACTTGCAGGTGCTTTTGGTATTTTCCTGATGAGACAGAATATGTTAGCATTTCCAACATCTTTGATCGAGGCAGCCAGAATCGACGGGTGTGGTGAAATCGGCATTTTCCTGAAGGTGGTTCTTCCATCTCAGAAGCCGGCGATTGGTGCTCTCGGAATTTACATGTTTATGAGCATGTGGAATAACTTTATGTGGCCGTTGATTATTCTCAGTACAAAATCTATGTATAACTTCCCGGTAGCTCTGGCTATGCTGGATGGTGTGGCATGGAGAAAAGACTATGGTGTGGTTATGCTGGCGACAGTTTGTGCGGTTCTGCCTATCATGATCATCTTCTTGATATTCCAGAAACAGTTCGTGGCAGGTGTCATGGGTGGAGCAGTAAAGGAATAATGTAGTTGATTCTGAAAAAAATATTTAGGAGGATATAAATATGATGAAGAAACGAGTAGTAGCATTGACAACAGCAGCGGTGATGGCATTGTCTATGACTGCATGTGGCGGAGGCGGCGGAGCTGATAAAACAGCTTCCGGAGACAAGGAAGGCGGACTGTCCGGTGAGATCACAGTCTGGAGCTGGGACGTGGCACTGGCGCATCTTGAGGAATGGGCAGAGAAGTTCCAGGAAGAGAACCCGGATGTAACCTTTAATTTTGAGGAAATGGGTGTGGATCAGGTATACCAGAAAATGACTACCTGCCTGCAGTCCGGCATCGGCCTTCCGGATATTGTTTCTATTGAAGGTGAACAGATGGCAAAGTTCGGAGAGAAATTCCCCGGAAAATTTGAAGATTTTACAGATATGATCAATCCGGATGACTATTTCCCGATTAAAATCTCAGAGTGTACGGTTGACGGGAAGATCATTGCGTATCCATGGGATTCCGGCCCGTGTGGTATGTTCTACAGAAGCGACCTGTTTGAAGAAGCAGGAATCAAGGCAGAAGATATCGTGACCTGGGATGATTTTATCGAGGCAGGAAAAGTATTAAAAGAGAAAACAGGCGTTAATATGCTTTGTATGGCAGAATCCAGAAATGATACAACCTACAGACTTCTCATGATGGAAGGCGGCGGTTTCTACTTTGACAAGGACGGAAATACTCAGGTAGATTCAGATGTTTCTATTCAGGCAATGGAAACCTGTAAGAAAATGTATGATGCAGGTATCACATTCAATAATTCATCCTGGGATGATATGGTAGCAGGCATGGGCGCAGATAAGTTTGCATGTATTGCAGATGCTGTGTGGATGGTAGGATCTATTAAGGAAGCAGCTCCTGATCAGAGCGGCAAGTGGGCTGTTATGGAACTTCCGAGATTCCAGGCAGATAAAGAAGCTCAGGGAGCATCCAATGGTGGTTCTGTTCTGGCGGTTCCTTCAGCCAGTAAAAGTACAGAGGCTTCCAAGGCATTTGTGAAGTTTGTTATGGAAAATGTTGATGCCAATGTGGAAGGATTCCAGAATTACGGACTGTATCCGTCTTATCTGAAAGCTCTTGAGTCTGACGTATTTAAAGAGGGGGATGAGTTCTTTGGCGGACAGCAGATCTTTGACCTGTTTACAGAAGTCGGAAAGACGGTTCCACAGGTAAATTATACCTCTAACTTTGCAGAAGCACTGGAAATGTCCAAAAACTCTATGGCGAATATACTGTTGAATGATGAGGATCCTGCAGAGGTTCTCAAAGCGGAACAGGAGGAAATGAAAGCCAAATTCGGCAAATAGAAGCGTAGTCATATTTATAAACAAAGCATAATAAAACGGGTGTCTGAAGTATATTCAAACACCCGTTTTAAAAAGGATGGAGGTTTCTGTGTACGGAAAAAAAGTTATAAAACGAGATATTTATCAAATCATTATTCCGATGATACTGGAAAACATACTTCAGATTTCGGCAAACCTGGTAATCACGGCAATGGTTGGACGGTTGCTTGCAAATGACATTTCCGCACAGGGGATCTGTATCCGGATTACGGATACATTATGGTGTTTTTATAAGGGAGTGGCAATTGGGGCTACGGTTTTGATCGCCCGGGCATACGGTGCGGGCAGACATCAGGATTGCAGGAAGATTGCGGAGCAGACCATACTTACGGAAATGATTGTTGTGTTTATTTTCCAGGTGGTGTTATACTTTAAGGCACCGCTTTTTCTTGGATTTTTTTCAAAGGATCCCCAGATCCTCTCTCTGGCAGAGGGCTATATGAAGACTATTATATTCGAATTCCCGTTTGTAGTGATCACGACGGTGGTTACAGCCTCTTTCCAGGGATACGGCAATACAAAGATTCCTATGTATATTGCGGTTCTTATGAATGTGGTCAATATTGTCTGCGGTTATTGCTTTATCTTTGGTGCCTTTGGTATTCCGGGCATGGGAATAAAAGGTGCGGCTACCGCTCTTTTGACGGCACAGGCGGTTGGTGCAGGTACAGGACTGTACCTTTTATATAAAAAGAAGGGTGGACTGTTTCGAAAAGTACCATCTGAGCATAGATTTTTCAGTTTTGATAAAAAATGTATCTACGAAATCTATACTACAGGAATTCCGGCAGCATTGGAAACCGTATTCTGGCAGGTTTCTGCTATCATTTTGAGTAAAGTGATACTATTTTACGGAAACCAGGCATTTGCCGCATATCAGCTGGGTATACAGGCAGAGGAAATTACGGAGATGCCGGCCATTGGTTTTAGTACGGCATCCACTACACTGGCAGCCAGAGCAATTGGTATGCAGGATGAGGAACTGCGAAAAGTTTACTTTAAAGAACAACTGAAAGTGGGAGTATTTATCAGCTCGATAACTTCGGTGCTGCTGATTTTCCTCCCGCGGTTCTTTATGACTCTGATGACGGACAAACCTGAATTACAGGCCATAGGTGTTGTATATGTGTTTGTTATGGGATTTATCCAGATACCTCAGAATTTGTCCAGGATCTACAATGGAACCATCAGAGCTATGGGGTATAAGAATGCTCCTATGCTGGTGGCGGGATTTGGCATATGGATCGTAAGGATTCCTCTGTGTATGCTAGCTGCTTATGTGTTAAGGCTGCCTTTGACAATAATCTGGATTATTATTGCGATGGATCAGGTGTCCAGATTCCTGCTCAGTGTAGGATTGTATTATCGGATCAACAAAAAGCGTGAGCAGACGATGAACGCGGTATAGAACGGAAAAAAGGAGTAAGAATACATATGAACAGAGAATTTTTATATGAATTACTGGAAACAGCATCAGTTTCCGGCTTTGAGGAAGAGATTCAGAGAAAAGTTATAAAGTATGCAAGAGGATTTGCGGATGAGGTCTACACGGATGAAATTGCCGATGTGGTAAGTATTGTAAATCCGGATGCAGAGATCAAGGTTATGCTGTCGGCACATATGGATGAGATTGGTCTCATGGTATCGCATATTACGGAGAAAGGAATGCTCCACGTATCCAAGGCGGGTGGTATTTATCCGGGAACTTATCTTGGACAAAAAGTCAGAATCATGCATGAAGGAAATGTGGTTTACGGCGCAGTCCGAAACCATGGCTCTCTGAATAAGAAAGAGTTGGAAATTACAGATATCATCATCGATATCGGTGCTGTTTCAAGGGAAGATGCCATGGCTCATGTGGCCTGTGGTGATCCGGTGAGCTTTGACACGGATTACAGAGAACTTTTAAATGACAGACTTTGTGCAAGAGGCCTTGATGACCGTCTGGGAGGATATATTATCCTGGAGGCTGCGAAAAAGGCCAAGGAAAGAGGGTGCACATGTGGAATTTATGCGGCAACTACTGTAGGGGAAGAACTGACAAAGCACGGAGCTGCCTGGTGTGCATCCCGAATCGCTCCGACTCTGGCTATTGTGCTTGATGTTACATATACCAGCGATTATGAGGGAACAAGAGCCATCGAAAACGGAGAAATCCTTCTGGGAGGCGGACCTGTTTTCCTCCATAATTCTTTCAGTCATAAAATGGTGGTGGAGCGACTCGAAAAAGCTGCCCGGAATGTACATATAAAATATCAGTGGGAGAACGGATGTGGAAGAACCTGTACGGACGCAGATGCTATTCATATGGCAGGCAGGGGGATACCTACAACAGTTATGTCCATACCTCTTCGCTATATGCATAATCCGGCAGAAGTGTGCAGTATGGAGGATGTGCAGGGATGTATTGACGTGCTTGCGGAATTTTTATGTGGAATCGGGTCTGATATTTGTCTGAAACCTCTGGAAGGATAAGGTGATTTATGAAAAAATATATGGCGATTGCCGGATTGGTATTAGTTACTGTTATCTGGGGAGGCGGATTTGTGGCCAGTGACATGGCTCTTGACAGTCTGTCGCCTTTTCAGATCATGACCATTCGTTTTCTGTTGGCTTCCGTGCTTATGGGTGGGATAAGTATCCGGAATCTTAAAGGAATAAAAAAAGAGGAAGTAACTGCAGGAGTTTTTATGGGCGCAGCTCTTTTTATTGGGTTTTCTCTTCAGATCATAGGACTGCAATATACGACTCCGTCAAAGAATGCGTTCCTCACAGCCACAAATGTGGTGATTGTTCCTTTTATTGCTTTTCTGATCTGCCGGAAAAAAGTAGGATTCAGAGGTATAATAGGAGCAGTGCTGGCGATAGCAGGGGTGGGGCTTTTGTCCCTGGATAAAGATCTGTCCCTGGGACTGGGTGACGGACTGACCCTTATATGTGCAGTGGGCTTTGCTTTTCAGATTTTTCTGACAAGCATCTTTGTGAAGAAGTACAGGGCATCTGTGTTGAACTTTATTCAGATGTGTACGGCAGGTATTTTATCATTGATATTCATGATTGCCTTCGGGCAGGTGCATTTTCAGGTTACTGCAAAAGGATGGTGGAGTGTTCTCTATCTCGGCATTATCAGCACAACGGTCTGCTATCTTCTTCAGACAGCATGCCAGAAGTATGTGGATGAGACAAAGGCGGCAATCATTCTGTCTATGGAGTCTGTCTTCGGAACCTTGTTCTCGGTTATGATTCTTCATGAAAGTATCACATTGCGCATGATATTGGGATGTATCATTATTCTGGCGGCGGTTATTCTGGCGAATTCAGCTACGGAGGAGGCAACGGCATAAGAACAGCGCCGTGTAACTGTTCAGTACCTTCACAGTTACAGCGTCGTAACAATTCGTTGCGTGGTTGGGGGCAATATGGTAAGATAAACCATGAAATGCACTGACATAGCTGATGCGATTCGAAAAATATTGAAAAGTATCATGCAGAGAGGGATTTAAGATGGCTACAATAAAAGATATCGCAGAGCGTACCGGTTTTTCCGCAGCGACGGTCTCCAGAGTTTTGAACCATGATGAGACGTTGAATGTGCAGGATGAGACCAGAATGAAAATATTTGATACTGCCAGGGAACTTCAGTATCAGGCAAGGGAAAGAAAAAGCAGGAAGCGTCACCTGACGGTTGGGGTTTATTATTCCTATTCCAGAGAGGAGGAGCTGAGAGATACTTATTATCTGACAGTCCGTCTGGCGGTAGAAAAAAAACTAGAGGCAGAGAATATGGAACGCTGTCAGATCCAGAATCTGGAGGAGCTGAAGAATCTTGGAGGACTCGATGGTCTTTTGTGCCTTGGAACGTTCAGCAAGAGTATGGTAAGGCAGATAGAAGCCTTCAAAAAGCCTACAGTATTTCTGGATGCTATGCCAAAAGGAGATCAGTTTGATTGCGTAGTCAACGATCTGGAAAGTTCTGTGGAAGCGGTGATGGATTATCTGACAGGACTGGGACATAAAAAGATAGCATTTATTGGCGGCTATGAAGTCGACAAGGATGGCGAGGAAGTGCATGATGAACGAATGGTAACTTATAAAAAATATATGGAGCGAATCGGTGAATTCTCTCCGGCACTTGTGCGGGTGGGTAGCTTCACGCCGGAAGACGGTTATGTGTTGTGCAGGGAAATTCTGGAAGAGAAGGAGAAACCTACAGCAATATTTGCAAACAACGACTCTCTGGCAGTGGGCTGTTATCGGGCAGTCAGTGAAAAGGGACTCCGGATTCCGGAGGATGTGAGTATTGTGGGATATAATGATATAGCGGTGGCAAACTATCTGGTTCCGCCGCTGACTACAGTGCGCCTGCATATGGAATTATTGGGTGAGGAGGCGGTTCGCCTTCTTCGTGAACGCATCACATCCTCCAGGGAGATAGGGTTAAAAGTGATCGTACCTGCGAAGCTTATTGTACGTGGCAGCGCAGATAGGGTAAAATAAAAAGATTTCAAGAAATGTTTGATTTAATTCAAACATTTCTTTTTGAATTTAAAAAAAGAATATATAATCAGAAACAATATTGTCTAGCGAAGAATGTGATTACCGGATAAACTACTCAAAAAAGGAGGAAGAATATATGAAACGGAAACAGGTAATTGCATTCGTTAGTGCAGCGGCATTGGCTGTGACATCGCTGGCAGGATGCGGGAAAACAGAAGAAAAGACGGAGAAAACGACAGTAAGTGATGCAGAAGAAACAGCCAAAGAAGACTTGCCACTGTCAAAATATCCGGAAACAGTAACTGTCCATCTTGGCGGCTCCATGAATCCAAATGCGAAGCTTGAGGACGGAAAGACTTATGATGATAATGTATACCTGGATTTATTAAAGAAAGACCTTAATATTGATGTTGAATATGACTGGGTTACATCATCTTCTGATTATGATGAAAAAATGAATCTGTGTATCGGAAGTAATACAGTTCCGGAACTGATGAATGTGAATGCAACACAGTACAGAGCACTTCTGAAATATGACATGATTCAGCCGTTGGACGAGTATTATGAGGATTATGCATCGGATACCCTGAAAGGCTATGTGGAATCCGGCGGTGAGGAACTGAGAAAATGTATCACCAATGACAAGGGAGAGATGATGGCGATTCCGGCTCCCAGTATGATGGTGGGAGAAATGAACGAAATGTGGATCCGTCAGGACTGGCTGGAAAACCTCGGACTGGAAGTTCCGAGAACATGGGATGAGATGGCAGCAGTAGCAGAAGCATTCGTAACCCAGGATCCGGATGGCAACGGAGAAGATGATACCATCGGAATTCTCGGACCTGGCAATTCCAATCATATCAATGATATTGGAGACAATCAGTTTGGTCTGGATCCGCTGTTTTGTAGTTTCCAGTCTTATCCACAGTACTGGCTGCAGGATGAGGATGGAAATGTAGAGTATGGTTCCATCCAGCCGGAGACCAGAGAAGCACTGGAAAAAATCCAGGAATTATATACAAATAAACTGATCGATCCGGAAATGCTTGTCAGAAGTGACTGTCAGGAACCTGTCCTGGCCGGAAAGGTCGGAATTTTCTTCGGACCGTGGTGGAGTGGTTACACTGTTTCGGATGCTACACTGGCAGGAGAGGCAGACTGGCGGGCATACTTTACACCATTGTCTGAGGATGGAAATTATTATACTCATATGCCGGATCCTACAAGCAAATATGTAGTGGCAAGCAAAGACTGTAAGAATCCGGAGGCTGCCTTTAAGATCGTTAACTATCTGATCAAATACGAGAGAGATTGGATAGAACAGGGCCTTAATACCAAGACAAGCAGTACAGATTTTTATCCGTTGTGGAACGGTTATGACAATGCTGATGAGATCGAGGTATCTACAGAGACTCTGGAAAAATATCTTGCAGGAGAAATTACAATGGATGATGTTGATTTCTCACAGCATAAACTGTTAAAGAATGATATGGAAGCAGTTACGGAGCTGAAAAAAGAACCATATGATGATTTCAGTCTGGATAAATGGAATCTGGACAGTGATCTTGCAAAATCCAATCTTCCGAGACTGGTATCACTCCTGGTCGGAGGCGCTCCGCTCGTACACGATACATATGTGCCTGTCTATAATGCCTTCAGCGGTCAGACAGAAACTATGGAAACAAAGTGGGCAAATCTGAAAAAGATGGAAGAAGAAACATTTGCAAAAATCATTATGGGAAAAGCAGATATCAGCGAATTCGATACCTTTGTTGAGAACTGGAAGAAGCAGGGCGGTGACCAGATTCTCAAAGAGATCAACGAAGAATTAGGAAACTAAAGAGGCAGCGGCTGATGAATATCATCAGCCGCTGGTGCTATAATATGAACTGCCACTTCCCGGCGGTGAAAGGATAAGGTGAATAGGATGAAGAAGGTATTATACGAAGAATTACTTCCGGAAGAATGTGTACAGAGAATAAAGGAGATGCCGGTTGCTTATCTGCCGCTTGGTACACTGGAGTGGCATGGTCCGCACATGCCTCTTGGAGCTGACGGAATTCAGTCAAAAGAACTGTTTGTCCGGGTAGCAGAAAAAGTTGGCGGTGTGGTGCTTCCCATACTGTTTATGGGACCTGACCGTGTATTCCATGACGGTGATAAAGCGTTTTATGGGATGGATATTAACACGGAAGGTGCACTGAATACCTATCATGTCCAGCAGATGAAAGGCAGCGCTTACTGGCTGGAGAAGGGATTGTTCCAGGACTATCTGCGCAGTATTTTCGCTCAGCTTTCCAGAGCCGGGATCCGCATTGTTGTAGGACATGGACATGGTCCGTCGACCCATGCATTTCAGGAACTGGAGGAAGAGGCAAAAGAAAAATACGGGTTAACTATTTTTACGGCATGGACTTTCGCAGAAGATGAGAGACTGAGATATCAGTACGATCATGCCGGAGCGAATGAGACATCTATCGTCATGGCCGTACGGCCGGAGCTGGTTGACTTTAGTCAGGTAAAAGAAGATGAAAGCAATCTGATCGGAATCGCAGGACGTCATCCGGTCAAAGAATCTTCTGAAGCGTTCGGAAATGAAATACTGGAATATACAATGAAAACATTAATTGCAGGTATTGAGGAAACGATTGGTAAGGATAAGAATTAAGCCTGAGATGCAGGATTCCTCAAGTGATAAAAAAACGTTACTGGTCACTGCGTGGACAGTAACAAAGAAACTGTGTGAAATTACAGTTTTGCTCTAAAAATATATTTGACAGAACAGAAAAAAATAATTATACTTGAACTGTCAAATAAATAGAACCGGGGAGCTTATGTGATAGGCTGAGAGGAAGTTGAAAACTTTGACCCGTATACCTGATTTGGATAATGCCAACGTAGGAACGTTATGTAAGAGAGTCTGTAACTGTGAAGGTACAGAAAAATTACGACAGATTTAACGGGAGATACTTTGGTATCTCCTTTTTTACGCGAATCTAGTACATCGTTTCGTAAATAACTGTATCATTCACGCAGGATACGGATTCGAGTGTGCAGTTCAAAAAACGCAGGCGTAGCGATCTACGCTGAGGCTTTTTAAATTGTGCAATCGGATTCGCAGACAAATGAATGATACTGTTATTTCGAAAACGATGTACCAGTACTCGTCAGATAAGCCGCCAGGGTACTCATACACGCCCCGCTGGCTCCCTCTGCCATCTCATCGGTTTCTTTGCGCACCACGGACGGTCCCACCATATCGAGATGGATCCACTGTGTTCCATCTTCCACAAAATTTTCCAGGAAACATGCCGCCACGCTGGCACCTGCCCCTTTCCCCGGGGCATAATTGGCAAAGTCCGCACAGATCGACCATTCGATCATCTTATGGTAGATCGGTCCCATCGGCAGCTGCCAGTAATATTCTCCGGTCTGCTCCGCTGTTTCTTCCCAGATGCGAAGCGCTTCCAGGTCATTACCAAACAGCGCAACCACCTGATCTCCCAGGGCACTCTGTGCCGAATACGTCAGAGTGGCAAGGTCGATCACGGTGCGTGCCCCCATACGCTGCGCAAACGTGATACCGTCACACAATACCAGCCGTCCTTCCGCATCGGTGTTGTAGACTTCCACGGTCTTTCCTGCCAGCGTAGTGATCACATCGCCCATCTTTACCGCATCCGGGCTGATCACATTTTCTGCGAGCATCAGCACTGCCATCACATTTTTTTCGACTTTCTGTATAGCAAGATACTCCAGTATCTCCATCATTTCCGCTGCCCCGCACATATCGTACTTCATGCCGTTCATGCCATCGACAGACTTCAGATGATACCCCCCGGCGTCAAACATCAGCCCTTTTCCGACCAGTGCGGTCCAGTCTGACCCCGGTGCGCCCTCATAGCGAAGCACTACCATGGCAGCCTCTCTCCGGCTTCCCTGATTGACTGCTAAAAGAGCGCCGCATCCAAGTTCTTTCAGCTTCTGATCTCCATAAATTTCACAGTCGATTCCAAGCCCCTGCGCCAGCGTCTGTGCATACGATGCCAGATCTTCGGTATGTAAGTAATTGTTCGGCAGATTTCCAAGAGTTCTCGCATGTCCTTTACAACGTCCCAATAATTCCCCACGCTCCAGCGCTGCTATTTCCTGCGCCGAGCCTTCCAATACAAATGTATAACAGGTATCTCCATAATCACACAGTGAATCCCTGTTTTCGTATACTTTCTGTTTTCCCAGCATCTTCACCCCGTTCCGTGAAAACTGATATGCACCATCGTACAGGCTGCATACCCCATTGCACAGCATCTGTATCCATTCCTCTTTGGAAAATCCTTCTTTTTTTACCACGATCCGGCAGTCACCGCCCCGTTTTTTCCCAAGTTTCCGGAAGTTTTCCGGTGTCGCCCTTCCTTTCTCGAAAAAAACTTCTGCCTGCTGTTCTTCTGCCTGATTCGTCCATCGGATCTTCATCTTATCCACACCCCACATACTTTTCCCCTGTATATTTACACAATTTCCCGGTTATACAGGGGAAACCTTGATTGCCTTATTATTTTATCACTCAGATATCAGTGAAAGATTCCCCCATAAACCTCGTCATATTTATCTACCAGCTGTTTTGCCAGCGAATACGAATTTACCAACGGATGTAACATCAGCGCCTGTACAGCGGTTTCTTTGGACTGATTTTTGACTGCCTCTACGGTCAGTTTTTCGTACATTTTGATCAGACGGATCAACAGATAGCAATGTTCCGGTACTTCTTCAACTCTGACCGGATGGATGCCGTCTTTGGATACCAGACAGGTAGTCTCGATCACATCTTCATCTGCCAGTCCTGGGATGCTTCCGTTATTTTCTACGGACAGTACCAGATATTTTCCTTTTTCACTCTGCATACCTTCGATGCAGTCCAGCATAACCCCTGCATATCCCATACCGTCCGGTACTTCCAGCTGGCCTTTTTCCAGCAGCGGACGTTTTGCCAGACCGGACTCGATGCTCATGTAGGAATTCTCACGAACCTGCATATAATACAGGAAGATCTGCAGTGCGCCTTCCGGATCGGCATCGATATCCATATGCTTCAGTTCGTCCATCATCTGAATATTAACGTTCTCGATAGTCTTTCCTCTGGTTGCACCTGATTTTTTGATATTTTCCAGTGCTTTTTCTCTGTGATAGTAGTAGTACAGATATTCGTTCGGCAGGAATCCGATGGAACGGAGCAGATCCGGATCAAACATGGAGAATTCCTGTACCCCCTGTAAAAATGCATCGTCCGCCAGCAGTTCCGGTAAGATTTCCTCGCCTTTTTTCTTTACGCTGCGGATCCAGGACAGGTGGTTTAATCCGAAGAATTCTACATACAGATCGTCTTCTTCCACCCCCAGATCGTGTGCCATGCGGAACTTGGTGCTGCTTGGAGCATCACAGATACCGATGATCTTGTCGTATCCGGCGCTTCGCAGTGCCTGTGTTACCAGACCGGACGGATTGGTAAAGTTGAAGATCCATGCATCCGGTGCATATTTTTTGATCAGTTCACAATATTCCATCAGAACCGGAATGGTACGAACTGCCATGGAGAATCCGCCGACACCGGTTGTCTCCTGTCCGATCACGCCAAGATCCAGAGCGATTGTTTCATCTACAACACGGGAATGGTCTCCGCCGACACGCAATGTGGTTACGATATAATCTGCTCCAGTGATGGCTTCCACCGGATCGGATACCGCCCATACTTTCAGTTCTTCGTGGTTTCTCTCCACTACATGTTTACATAACTTTTCAATGATTCTCTGTTTTTCTTCCTGGATATCGTAGAGTACGACTTCGTCAATGTGAAGCTTTTTATATCTTTTTAAAAGTCCGTTGATAAAAATTACGGTACGTACACCTGCTCCTCCGATAACTGCAATTTTCATAACCTTTTCCTCCTTATTGTCTCTGGTTGTTTCTCTCAATAGTTTCCTGGTTTTTGATAAATGTTTCCAGCTTCTCTTCTGTCGGAAATCCGGTATTGCCACCCAGCGCGGTTACGGAGAGTGCTCCGCATCCGTTTCCGCATTTCAGGCATTCTTCCATGGATTTTCCTCTCAGAAATCCGTAGACAAATCCCGCATTAAAGGAATCTCCGGCTCCTGTGGTGTCCACGACTTCCACTATGTACGGTGCGGCCTGATACAACCTGCCGTCTTTTACTGCGATGGAACCTTTTTTGCCCATCTTGATAACCGCCATACCTGCAGTCCGGGCAAATTCCCGTGCAGCTTCCTCAGCACTTTCTTTTCTTCCGTAGTGTTCTGCCTCTGTCTCATTCATAAACAGCACATCAATATACGGGAAGAGATCCCGGATCTCCGGTTTCCACTCGCCGGTGGAATCCCAGCCGACATCAAAGGATACCGTTGCCTGTGTCTCTGCCTTGATCTTCTTTAACAGTTCCAGATATTCGTTATGATTGATGGAACCTGCATAGCCGGTCACGTGGATATGTGCGGCTTCTTTTACTTTTTCTACATCTACATTGACAATACTGATCTTTTCGTTGGTTCCCCGATAGGTCAGAAAGGAGCGGTCTTTTTCATTGGTAAAGCTCAGTGAGATTCCCGTTTTTAACTCCTTACTTATCACAAGCAGAGAATCATCTACATGGCTTTCCCGAAATTTGTTCCGGATCAGTTCGCCGTAACAGTCATCTCCCACCTCTCCCTGAAAGACCGGGTGAAGTCCCAGCTTGCCGACTCCCAGGGTAAATAATGCGGCGCCGCCGCCGACAAATGTCTCCATCACGGAAACTTCGTCTTCCTGTCCCGGTTCCGGAAATTTTTCCACTCCCGGGATTACGATATCAATGTTGACATCGCCGTATACATAAACATCCCACTTTTTCGCGTTCATACCTTCTCCCTCTCTCGTGTGCCCGGATTTTCTGTCACTTCCGCAGCCCGTTTTGTTCATTATATCATGAACTTCGTTCATGATCGACATTCGCCGCTCACGATGAATAAACTTCGTTTGTTCCCGCTCGCTAACGCTCATTGTATCATGATTCTGCAGCACCATGTGGTGTATTTTTTTATACTTTTCTCTTTTTCTCTATAAAATCTGCTTTTCTGACTTTTCTCAGAAACAGTAATTTTCAACCTTATTTTTTTCACAGAAAAAGGTTCCCCGCGTCGCTCATAGATTCATCTCTATATAAATGCTGAACGAGGCAAAGAACCTTTTAATATTTAACTTAACCTTTCACTGCACCGATCATCGCGCCCTGTGCAAAGTATTTCTGCACGAACGGGTATACACAGAGAATCGGAACGTTTGTAACAACAACTGCTGCCATCTTCAGAGAATCGGATGTTACAGACACGGTATTATGCGCCAGTGCCTGTGCAACAGAAGTTACTTCCTGCTGTGAATTCATTGCTTTTGTCAACATCTGCTGCAGAACGGTCTGTACCGGCCACAGTTTGGTGTCGTTGACATAGAATGCTCCTGCAAACCAGTCGTTCCAGTGATTTACTGCGGTATACAGTCCAACTACGGCAATTACCGGTTTACTTAACGGAAGCATGATTTTCAGGTAAGTCTGAAAGAATCCGCAGCCGTCCAGTTTGGCTGACTCTTCCCGGCAGATCTTCCTGTTTCAGTGCATAACCTGCCAGAGTAGTTACCATTAAGCTTAAAAACGTTCCGATTACAGTTCTTGCGATCGTGATCACATAAGCTGTGGTAATACTTCCGTCTTTGAATACTTCTTTGAAGTTATCCATGGTGAACTGTCTCGGCCAGAACCATACGCCACCCCTCGCTGCATCAGCTCCGTCGTTGAATGCCAGCGCCACTACGTTCAGACAGGGGAGCAGCTGTTTTTCTCACAATGGACATTTCTTCCGGCACCAGTGGAAAAATCTACACTCTGAAAAATGTCCAGTATTTTTTATAGATTTATCCACTCAAGTTCCGCACAAATCGGATAATGGTCGGAAAGCCATACTTCTTTGTCGCGGTCTTCCCATTTTTTTACACTGCGGCAGGTAAGTCCTGCATAACCTTCTTTTGCTTTTTTAATATAAATATAATCGATCCGTTCCGGTTCATCTTCCGGTTCAAATCCGTGATAGGTAATGCCAATGCCCTCTGTATAGTTGACATAATCTGTCCGGCGTCAGTTGCATCTACTTTCTTCCGTATTTGCGACCATTATAGAAAATCTGTTTTTTTCCTATAATGTACAGAACTTTTAAAATAACTGGACTTTTCTACAAATTTTTTCAGACTATTGACATCGGCAATCGGTCTGTGTATTCTGAGAATATACAGTCGGTATCGTACCGGCTGCAAGGACAGAAAACCTACAAATGAAAATGGAGACTACTATGGAAGAGATGAAAACCATTTACCAGGTAGAAGGAAAATTATGCAAAGACTTTATCGGTCAGATTTCCTACACCGTCTGCCTGGATCAGACTTACGGAGAACTGGATATTGAATTTTCTTTTGGACCGCAGCACTTCCGCCCGGAAGATGTGACCCCGGAACTGAAACAGCGCCTGCTTGACTACTGTAAAAAAGAATACGGTATGGAAGAAGGCACACCGGAAGAATGGGAAGATGCCGTGTATCACGGTATGAAAACCGAGATTCATACCATGGCAACCCTGAATGATACCTTCATCGGCAACATTCACAGACAGCTGACAACCCGACACATGCATTTTACCGCAACAGAAGCTACCGAAGGATGTATCCCACAGTCAACCATCGAAGGTGTATTAAAAGTAACCATCCTGGTATTTTCCGTGCTGCTGGATAACACCAACTACCTACTGACGGTACGCGCACGTTAAGGGAGGAACTTTTTATGTATAAAAGACTGGAATTACACAATCATACCAATGAATCCGACGCAGTATTTACCTGCAAAGAACTGACGGACTTTATGGTGGCAGACCAGGTGGATGCCTTCGCCCTGACTGATCACAACACCATATCCGGACATTGCAAAATTAAAAATTATCTGAAAGAGCATCCACAGCCAATCGACTTTATCCCCGGCATGGAATATACCACTTATTACGGACACATTCTCTGTCTGAACCTGACCGAGTATGTGCCGTGGGAAAATATCAACAGACACAAGCCGGAACTTCTCTTCCGGGCTGCCCGTAAAAAAGGAGCTCTGGTCGGCGTGGCACATCCATATTCCTTCGGATGGCCGTTCGCACAGGGCTGCCGTTTCGAGATGACGATCACGGATTATTCCTGCTGTGACTTCATCGAGATCTTCAACAACCCGGAACCGCTTCACGAAGTCAATGAAAAAGGAGTAAAACTGTGGGAAAATCTGGTGCTTTCCGGCGAAAAACTGGCTGCTACCTGTGGCATGGACCTTCATGGCAACAGCACCCTGCACGGACATTACTCCACCTACATCCAGGGCGAACCGCACGGCGATGTCTGCCAGGAACTCTCCGATGCGATCCATAACCAGTGTACCTGGGTATGCAAGGGACCTCTGCTGGAAGTACATAACGATGGAGAAGCACTTACCTTCACCATCCACCAGACCGGAAAACCGGGATACGAACCGCTCACCGGGGATGATTACAAGATCACCCTACGCACCAAAGATCGGGTCATCACCTGCAACGTCTCCGACCGGATCCCGCTGGCTTCTTTTGCAGAGCATGCTATTATTATCCCAATGCTTTTCGAGAAAGAAACCATTATCGAAAACCTCGTATGTACAAGCCCCGTGATGCATCTGTAAGACAGCATAATAAAAGCTCCCTGTCAGTTTTTGACATGTGGTATGCTCCCCGTCAAGAGGACAATAAAAAATAATAAATTTTTGTATCGTCAG
>ERZ827037.56-NODE-56-length-119846-cov-11.051615_pt1 | contig 119846 bp, 105 predicted proteins | sample MGYA00519924_ERZ827037 | MGnify/ENA primary metagenome ERZ827037 (study PRJEB31778, sample SAMEA3449250) | human gut metagenome | biome: human gut; feature: human-associated habitat; material: faeces | place: United Kingdom | collected 2010/2012 ... | reverse complement strand
ATATATCGGCATTTACCAACTTATGAAAAGATAATCAGAAATTTAGTAAGTTTTTGATAATAAAAATTTATAATTTTTATTTGTCTTCTATAAAAATTTTCATTCTTTATATAACATTTTTTACTTTGATCAATTAAACTAAAAAGCTCATCATCACATTCCATTAGGTTATGTCCTGTGTATTTTATATACCAAATATATATAGTAAAACAACATATAATCAGGCAAAAGAACATTATTAAAAACATTATCCCTATTACATTTGCTACGGTTCCTTTTTCTGAAAAAAAGTCTGTTAAATACGAAAATACAATTGTAAGCAAAAATATTATATAAGTAAATATAACCCCTTGTTTTTTTATACAATTCATTTAAAATCTCCCAAATCATATATTCTAAATATAATTCAAAACAATCTATTACCAATAAACACTAATTTTAAAGCATATTGGGTACTTTAGAATTTATCGGTATATCTAAATTTCTTTGTTCACGATATGCATTATCAATTAATTTTTTATAATCTATTTGCTTTTCATCATCTATACCTAATTTCTTTCGAATATAAAAAACATGTGAAAAGTTAAATTTATATTTATTAAGTTGTATTCATTTTAGCAAATCAACGTTTCTACTTTATTATATTCATACATTTTCCGTCTATCTACAATACTATCCAAATTATCAGGAACTGCTAGATTCATAATCTAATATCCATTTACGTGCAAAAGATGTTTGCTAGAAAAGTGGAGTAAAGTACTAGCATTCTATTATTCTAGCAACACCCTAAGATTAATTGCTTACAAAAAGAGAGCCAGATGCATCTGGCTCTCTTAGGTGTTGTCCGCAGGCGACCACCGCAATTCCTTAACATATTATGCAATACCCTTTTCATTCAGAGCTTTGACTTCTTCTATCGTTAACTCTGCAAATTCTGCTATCTCTTCATATGATAGCTTACCAGATTTTAACATACGTTCTGCAATTTCTACTGCTTTTTCATGTGCTGTCTCATTTCTCATTTCTTCCATTGCCTTACACATAGTCTCAACTCCTTTCTCATCTTCTTTAAAATATCTAACCCTATCTGCTAAAATTTTATAATGCATATCTTTGGCATTTATACATGAAAAATCGTACATCAATTTACCTAAAGCTGTTTGATCTTTTACCTGTGAATTCACATATATGATATGAGATTCATCTCCAAACGCTTCTCCTGTTTCTCGTACAATTCTGTCTACATGATAAATTGGTAATCCCTTTTTCATTATATCATTTTCTGTAATAAATATAACATACGATTCATTTAAATTTTGATATTTATCTCCAGGTTCTGTTATATTTGCATCTATAAGGCTACTATTATATCGTGCTCTTTTTACTCCTGCACCCTTATCGTTTCTCTGTATTTCAATATTATAAACTCGTCCTTTTATATCTATAGCTAAGATATCTAATCTTATCGACCGCCCTTGTAAATTTTTAATATCGTATTGTACTTGTATACTTTCTACTCGTAAATCTTTCCTATTTAAAATTATTTGAAGTAAAAATTCTGTGCATTTTTTATCTTCAAAAACTTTACTCATAAAATCATCATCTAACAATCGAAAACCTTGAAGGCGTTGCAAATCTTCCATATGCTTCTGTTCAAAATTTAATTCTTTTTTACTTTTTTGTGCCACGTCATCACTTCTTTCTTTGTAGACTTTATTTATATTAGATTATCATACATTTTTTAATTTTACAAGTTTTTACATAATCATTTCTTTGATTTATTATTAGTCTATCTATAAAACGCTATTCGTCTTTCAATTTCTTGTTTTAATTCACTTGAAAAATCATTTAGGTCATCTTTTGAGATTACTTTTAGTTTTATCATACGCAAAATTATATCGATAGCTGTTGATTTCCTTACTTCTACTAGTACACCTGAATGTCGTCGATCATTTTTGATTCGCTCTCTTTATTCCCAAAATTTTGTAGATGCTTGAATATCTTCATCTCTTTTTTTGAAATTTGTGTCATGTTCTTACCTCTTTATTTTAAAATATAAACTCATCTTTTAACTTATCAATAGTCTCATAAGGAAAACATTCTGCACATCCTTCGTTTTCTTCTAGATATTCTATTATTTTCTTTGCTAATTCTATTCCCTTTTGACTATGATATACTCCACCTTCATTTTTTGAACTGCATGAGCCGCATCTCTTACAACCCATACTTGATCATAGATTTCAAGTTGTGAAACAATAATTCCAACTGCTGTACTGAATTCAAGTTCATTATGATAATCTGGATCATCCAACGCCATGTAAATTCTATATAATCTCCACATGATTTTATCTGCATTTAAGTCCATTGGTACATAGATTCTTACATTATCGTCTGGTAAAATACCACCTTGAGCAATTGTTTTTCCTGAGGCCGCTTTCTTATTTTGTTCTTTTAACTCATAGTAATTTGGTTCCAAAAAATCCATCTCGTTTATGTAAAGAACTCCTTCTGGTATTGGATGTATATCTAAGTTATGATGCATCTATCATTTCTCCTTTTTGTATTCTTTAAGTATAACTAAAATTTCAAACCATGTAACAACCTTTGGTTGTCAGATGAATGAAAAAGATTTATCTTAAATTGCTAAAAGCTGTTCTTTTTTAAGCTAATAACTTTCCTTCTTTATATGAGCACTCGATATAATCTGGATTCTGATAATATAAATCAGTATTAAAATCTGATATTTCATCACTGATAAATGAAGTAAATATCTTTATAAGTTCATGTGCCTCTTCTCCTTCTTTCGCACAATCTTCTATCATAATACTATATAATTTTCCAATATCTAAGAAACTCGGCACATCATATTGGCATTCTGAAATCGTGTCAAATTTGCCTTCTTTTATCTTATATTCTTCCACAACTTCATCACATACCTGTTCAAAGCTTAAGCAATGATTTACTTCTGCATCATACAATAAATTTTCAATTCCTTCTTGCCCAATACATTCGACAATATATCCTCTGTGATTCTTGGTTTCCCGTGCTATATATTTTATCAATGAACAAACATAAAAATAATCATTTCTTTCTTTTTCTGTCATAAACTACCTCACTCTTTTTATATGTCAAACAATCAAGTGCTGACAAGGTATGAAAACTGATCTGATGTGTTGGATGTTTAAATTCTGCTAATACCCAAAATTGTTTCCTACTAATTCGTCCTGTAAGAAAATCATTTACATAATTCCATACTGTATCATCTGCCATAGGTCCTTCTACAATATCATAATTATGTGTTTTTCCGTTTCTACATTGTGCAATAAGGTCTAACCACTCATCTGACATTTCTGGAAATTTTAATATTTTCAAACTATCGTTTGGTTTGGATTTCTTAATGTCCCAGTGATCAATGTCCTATGCCCACTATTTCTTCAAAACTCTATCAAAAATTCTATAATTTCGATCATCTTTTGGAGAACAATACACCGCAAATTCAATATTTTTGAAACTATATAAGTATTCTCGAATTACATTTTTTGCTGCCTGAGCAACAACCTGAGGATCATTCATAAATGCACCACATCCAAATGCCCCAAGAATTATCGTTTCATCATCTTCTGAAAGTGCTGTATCCAAAATTCTTTTTAATCGCTTTTCATGTAATTTTAATAATTCGTCATTTGTCATCTTTTTCGCATTATTATATGATGACTTGCCATTATAATTATTTTTGACTCTTAGATTCGGAGCTGCACATGTGATTACATCTACATTATACCAATCAGATGCATCCATGATCTCTGGTTGTTCAGTATCTGTTTTAAATACTGTGACTGCAGGTGTATAAATGATATCATCATTATAAATTGGATTATGTGCTTGTCTGTGTGGAGAATAGAATCCATCCCACATTGTTTGTGTACTTAGACAAACATATAGTCCTGAACATCTGCACAGACATTCTTCTTGTGCATTAGATCCTCTTTTTACTCCACCACCTGGATTAGTTGCGGAAGCAAAATTATGTACCGCTGTCTTAGTATTTTTATATGCCGATGCTGCTTGTAATGTTCTCTTTTTTGATACAATAATATTTGCAGGTTTTTCATATCGTTTCTGGTTATTACTATTTATTCTTTGATTTTGGAGGATTAGTTTTTGGTTACATATTGAATTTTTGATCGATTGTTTTAAGCTTGAATTTGTTTTACATAATGTTTCTGTATCTTCAAATATTTTTATGTTTTCTTGTTTTCCCATAATCTAATTTCTCTCTTTTTCTTTGTTATATGTATAAACTAGGATAAATACAACCTATTTTTACAATAAAAAGTCATTGCTATTAATACTCCCAAGGAGATATTAAGTAACAACAGCTTTAATAAATTTATTAATGGGTATTTTGTTTAGAATTTTTCGGTTTATTCTGATTAATTAATGTCTACAGAATCTTAATTATTCCCAGTGTCGTGATTTCTTAATATCTGCGGAAACCTTAATTGCCGCGGTAGCTTTTTATTATTTCATTTTTTATAATTGGCGAAATATCAACTCCTGTATCCATTTCTATATCAAATGCTAAATCATATACCTGATTTTCTATTTTTTAATCTCATTATCTGACATTTTTACCAGAATCATAACATCAACATCTGAACTTGAATTATAATCACCTCTGGCATAAGAGCCATAAACAATAACTTTTGTTAATTTTGATCCCATTATGTCTTTTAGTTGCTGAGAAAATTGATAAATTATATTGTGTATTCTATATTTATTTTTTATACATTGATATTTTATCATATCTCGATCACTATAACAACGAAAAAGCCATTGCACACCATCTACTCTATTAATTTGATGATAATTTACAATGACCTTCTTCTTTACATTAAATGATTATTTTGTTTAGAATTTTTGGAACAATTTGTTCTTATTTGTACAATTTATTTTATAAACTGATTTCTTAACGTCCCTGGGATGCTTAATATTTATTATAAGTTTTTTCCAATATTTTCAAGTTCTTTTATAGAATCCTTGTTTTTTGCAAGTTCATCACTGGCTGTTGCATAATATGATTTTTGGAAAATCATATCCCATGAAAGATATTTCGCCATGCAGTCGAACTGTTTGTCAATTAACTCATACTGGATACTATCCACCGGGGATCCTCCCACAACGATTGTTCCAACTTTTTTATTTTTCAGCTGCAAACCGCGGCAGTAGCACTTATCAATGATAAGTTTCAACTGCGCAGACATTCCCCACCAATATACCGGAGTAGCAAAAAGAATCACATCTGCAGCAGTAATTTTATCAATCGTGGGATTTGTATCATCCTGATCAATACATCCTTTATAACATTGACAGGCCCCACATCCCTTACAAGGTGCTATATGAAGTCTGTCTGGTTGGATGATTTCAATCTCATTCTTTTCTGATGCCCCTTTTATAAATGCGTCAATCGCCGTCAGCGTGTTTCCCCTTCTGGCACTTCCGTTAATAATCACAATTTTCATGTATGTTTCCTCCAGCTTCTGATTTCATGAAATCATTATACCTTTTTTCGCTTATCCTGTCATCACATTTCATCAGATTAGAACCTGTCAAAATCCTCCTGTGTGGCGGATATGACGCACATCCCCATCAAACTCAAAAAGCAGGGCAAACAGTGCCAGTTCTGCATCCGAGTTTTCAATCAGAACACCCTTGGCATCCAGCTTCTCTCTCAGCACATCCGTCCGGAAACTCTCCGGAATCAGTGCAAGTTCCAGACCTCCGACTTATTATAAAAAATCCCGGCATCATCCAGAACTGTTTCCACCAGAGCTCTTCCTGATTCTACTGTACGTCCACCTTCACGATATCAGACCAATGTATTGCGGTGTGCAAATGGTGATTTTTCATGTGATTCGTGTGGAAAAATCCGCATTTTCCTCTGTGTTCGTGTGGTTTATGGGGATTTTGTTATTATGGTGTTATCATTCTTCTTTTTCATTTTTTTTATTTTTTATCTCGTTTATTGCCTTTTTTACAACATTCTTTACTGAATTCCCTTCATATTCATTAAACAATAACTTTTTATAATTTTCTTGTGTTATCTCTTTTTCTTTCACCTTTTTCCCTTTTTCATCCAAACCCAAATTCTTCCAATACAATATTTCTTCTTTTTCAATATCGAAAAATATAATCCTGTTATTAGCAATTCCCATATGATAATATTCAATCAAAACATCAAACATAGCATCTACATAATAATGTAAGTTTCCCAAAACAATTTCCAAATAAGGCATATGCTCTCCATTATGAACAATCATATTTCTATTTCGATATATTCTCATAATTTGCCATTTTAGTTTTTCTTTATGTCTCATTAATTCTTCAAAAACTGTTTTTGAATTGCAAAATATATGTTTTGAAAATAATTCCATACGATATTGTAAAATTGGATATTCCTCTAACATATCCTTTAATTCATTATAATTCTCCTCTTGCGCTTTTAATCCCAATATAAATGCTAATTTCATAGGATTTTGTTCGTTTTCTTCTATTTTATCAAAAAACTCTTGCCCTTGTTTACCCAATACAGTTAATATATCCTTACATAATTGTTCCATTTGGTTATACATATATGATCTATTCAAAATACTTGTCAAAATATTGCAAACAACATTTATTTTATCTTCATCACCTGTTCTGAATCCAACCAAAGTTTCCACCGCAGTCCACAAATCTAACAATTGATTGGTTGCTTCTTTACTATCCAATGCACTATTATGTAAACTTACTGCTCTAAAAAAAGATTCTGGCGGATTAACATTATTCAACAGCTGATCATCAAAAAAATATGATTGTATTTGTGACTCATTATTGGCCCTTAACAATACATTCTTTTCATTCTTAATAACACTACTCGAAAGTATATTTAGTTCATCATCAACCTGACTAATTTGCGCTGTTCCTTTAATATATATTGGTCGATGATGTTGACTAATTCTGTGTAGACCAACCACCGTATTAATATAACTATATGCTTTTTCAACAGCCATGTAACTATCTATATCTTCTACAAGTAACTCAGCCAGCATGTCTCCATTATGTTTTAATCCTAGATCTTTTTTCAATTCTTTTGATGGTTTTTTGACTGTAATATTTTTTGTTTGTTTCAAAATTCTAGAGGTTTCCGCATTTATTCCAAAAATCACCTGATATGACTTTTTCTCAAACAAAAATTTATTGAAAAAGTCTATAAGTTCTTGTTCACTTCCCGCAATTGTTTTTCTTTTATCCAAAAAGGTATGTTTCAGTTCATGACTTATATATTCCGGACTATATCCACCATTAACAAGCTCAGTTGCCAATATTCTAGTTGCCATATATATTCTTTGTAAAACTTCAAAATTTACATTATCAGAAAATATATTTTCAATTAAAACATCATATATTGTATGCAGATATACATTATCACTAATCTCGCTTATATATTCCGCTGCCTCTGTATATTTATTAATTTTGGCCTTATAGTCAAATTTTGTATAATCTACATAATTTTTTAATTTATCCCTTTTCCCCAAGAGCATTTCCTTAGCTGGCAAAAATTTTTCTAAAACCATGTCATGTTTAATGGCATTTTCAAATTCTTCACTTAATGGAATAAAATTTCCTTCTGTTATTGCTTTTTGTTCAATATTCTGCTTTGTTCGTAATAAATCATAGCATAAATAGTGAGAATTTAGTGCTGGTAATTTATAAGACTCAAAAGAATAATAAAATAAAACTTCCTCCAATGTTTGGACAAACATGATAAATTTATTTCTATTACATGATTTTTTTATATTATTGTATTCTGATTTTTTCATACAGTTTCTCCTTTATCACATTTCAACCCTTGCCAACTATTTTCTTCTTATCTCGGTCCCATAAATTTGTCACCATTCAAATGTATCATATGCTCTGGCAATTCAGCTAAACTGATTTCTTAATGTCTACGAGACCTTAAATGTGTACTGGCAATCTAACTTTTATTAATTTTCAATGTACCATCCTCCAAAAAAGGGTTTAGTTTTACCAGATCTTTCAAAGAGTCGATCTGAATGTCACTAGTAATCTTTGGTGTGTATATCATAATAAATTCCTCCACGAGGATTTATTATAATGTGATTTTGTACATTCTTAAATGATCATTTTTGTACATTCTTATGTTATCATTTATAACTTAATAATATTGCAAGCAGAGTGAGCCGCTATAATACCTGCAAGTTTACTCGCGTAATGATACCGGATTTCTTAATGTCTGCGGAACCTTAAATTCTTAGTCATATTTGATATTACGTTTCTCCTTAAAAAAATATTAAGCTTCAAAAAATTGCATCCCGTATCCTTCATTTTTTTGAATATATGAAAGCAATTTTTTATCAAATCTTTTATTCATATATTCAAAGATTGCTGGACATACCCAGTATTGATTTCCTTCAACTAGTTGTATTCCCATTTCTAAGGCATCAACATAATCTGAAGAATGACATTTGGTACTATCTATCATTATCAAAACACTTAAAAATATATCTACAATATTATTCATAGTTTCTATCAATTCTTTATCCTTTTCTGTTTTTCCTGGATGTACATAATTATCCGTTAAATATTTCTTTCCATTAGAATGAACGTAATTATTCAATTTTCTATTTTCTACTTCCCATTTATCCGCAAGAAAATATTTAAATATATGCTCCACTTTTTTATTATTAATTATTAAGTATGATTTATACTTAGATGTACCAAAGAATTTTTTTCTATCCTTTATATTTTCTAACTTATCTAATTCATCATAAATCCATTTTTCCATCGCTAGTTCTGCTTTTAATTTTCTTTCTCCGTTAATAAGAATTTCAATATTTTTATTTATTACTTTTAATATAAATTCTGGTTCTAAAGGATATTCTTGAAATTCTTTATCTGATAAACCATGTTTATTCTGTATTACGTTTAAAATAAACAAATATTGCATTAAATCATCTCTAAACTTTCGTATTAATGTATACCCATCTGAATATGCATTTCTATCACAACAAAAATCTATTACTTCTATTGTTTTTAATACCGACATCATTGTTTCACAAGATATTGTATTTGCACCATTCTTTCCATAAGACAATTCTATTGATGAAAATGTATTATTTGATAAGCAATTAAAAATATGCCAAATATTTTCTATGTCTTTATATTTAAAATTATAACTTATATCTTTTAATTCCATATATCCTCCAATAATAATATTTGTTATTCTAGCTCTGTGATTTCTTAATGTCCCTTATTAAATTCTTCTATCAATTTCTGAAATTCTTCTAACGACATCATGCTATACATTCTTTTCCAATACTTTTTTTGGAAAATTACTATTTTATGTACGGAAAATCTACAATTTTTTATTATCAACCAACGATGTTGCTTTTTAATTTTTTTATCGTTTTCCTCTTTTAATGACATTCTACAAAACAACATCTCATACTTAGAATATAACTCAAGAGCATATTCTAAAGGTATAATTAATATTAAATAAATAATTGGAATCATAAAACCAATTAAGGAATCAACTATATTTAATTGTTTATATTCTTCCATTCCAATTTTTATAGTTTTATACAATATCCAAAATCCACCTATTGTTAATACAGTTTCCAATAATTTGCGTATTTTTTCATATTCTTTACTTTTTTCCAAGAACATATTTATTATTGATATTACTGTAACTATCGGAATAATAGCTAACTCAATCCAAATGTTAAATGTAAATGTGCTCATAAGAAATTCAATAAAAATTAATGCTTTTACATTGTCCTTTAAAATCTTACTTATATAATGCTCATCTGCTTCTGTCATAATAGCGTTCACACAATACATTAATCCTGAAAAAATAAACCAAACTACAATATCCTTTATATAAATATTCTTCCAGAATGGCATATTATAAAATATCAAAGTTATTCCTAATACATAACCAATACTGATTAACCAAAGTATACACAATCTTTTAGCAAACATGGATTTTATAACCTGCCTAAATGATTCTCTAATACTTTTTTGACTTATCATAAACACAAAAATAATAAATCCCCAAATTACTGTTGCCCATTCTCTTGTTGACAAAATATCCATTTCTCTTTCTTCATTCTACTCAGTTTAATGTGAAATAGTCCTTATGCTTATGAAATTATACAGCAAAAAAATATACTCAAACATTAAATTTTTCTTTAGGTGCTTTGTCCTATTTTATCTAAAGAAATCCATTTTTATACATAATATATAACCTATGCGATGCTGCTTTTATTTTACGAGTACTGATGATTTATAAAATTTCTTAAAATCTTATAGCCTTTAATGTCATGACTATTAATTATCTTCAAACACCACTCCAAATAATTCTTGTAAAGTTTTTTGAAAAGCTTCTCTATACAATTTTAGAAATTCTTCATTATATTTTTGCTTTAATTTCCCGTTTAACAAATTTTTTATAAGTTCCGAAGCTTCTTCATCTGTTCTCGCTATTAAAGGAATATATAAATAGTTAGTTTTTGAAAATTCCATAACAATTTGGGCTATAAACTCTTTATCAACATAATATTGTAGTAATATAGCTGCAACATTAACATTAGAGATCTTTGCCTTATCTGCAATTTTTCTAAAAAATAAATCGTCACATAGAAACGTCGCCTTTTCTTTCTCGCACAAAATAAGTGCATCCAAATGAATCCTATGTAATCCTATGGCCGAAACTAACTCTTCTCCATTTAGATCCCCACCTATTGTATAATCTATCCTATCATCGTCGTTTATATTATATTGTCGACATTCAGCACAAAAATCTATAATTCTTTCCCAAATTTCTACATATGTAACATCATAAGGTATAATTGTAATTTTCCCACCTATTGTTACTAATTTTCCCTTGGAAACATTTTCTCTTCTCTTCGTACTGGAATATCTCTCCTGAAAAAATAAATTATAGCTATCAGGTATAATCAATAAACTTTTTATTTTATCAAGAATATTAAGTAAATTCATTGAACTCAAAAGAACCAAAGTCGATAATGATGGTACATAACATGAAGCTCCTTCTTTTTTATAGATTGGATATCCTGTATACATCGCTTGATCCTTACCATAAAGCAAGAAATTCAATGCATCTATATATTCATCATAATTTCCATTCACAAAAGAATCAATTGGTAACCCTATATTGTTTTCCTTAAAATGATATAAGTCAAGAAAATTGTTCATATATTCTGAACGATCCGTCAGCTCTTTTATTTGATTTATCATATCTTCAGGATCTTCACTAGAAATCATATGTACTACACCTTCAAACTTTTCAGGATATTCATTTATTTTGTTAAATACAAAAGCTGCTGCTTCATTCATACGATTTTTTATTTGAATAATTTTATAACTTACACCGTCAATTTTTAATATTTGATTCAAACCACTTCCAATCAGTTTGATATATAGTGGCATTTTTCTATTTACATGTCGAACATCAAGACTACAATTATCCCCGTCATCAAATTCGCTTTCTGAATCAAGACATATCTCTATCGTTTTAGCATTTTCTATCCCTGTTATTAAATTCTCCTTTAAAGTTACCACAGTATTTGGTGTAACACTTTTTATATCTTCATCTAAATGATAATGACTTAAATTATGACTATAAAATCCCAAATACATTTTATAAATATTAAAATCATCTTCACCGTCAAGACAATATAAAGCCTTATACGCATATAAATCAGCCTCTGCTGTTTTTCCTAATCTAATCATTGCTAAAGCAAGTGTCATACAATGCAACGGTTCCTCAGATTTTCGTAATATATCTATATACGGCATATAAACATTTTGATCTGTCTCATTACGTTCAAATAACATATTGATAATATTACATGCTACACTTTCTTCATGAGCAACATCAAACAATTCTTTTGCGTATTTCAACATGCTAAATTTTTTTTCTTTTATTCGTGCACACAAATATTTAATCTGTAAAAATCCTTTCCGTAAAATATTTTGTTTCAAAAATCTATCTGCTATTTCTTCCACAGAATCCAATTGATTAATCCTTATTAAGTTTTTTTTATAATTATTACATACATCAAACAAAAATTTATAAATATTAATTAAAACAGAACGATTAATTTTACTCATATTATCAATATAATTTAATACAAGCTGTAATTCATTCAATGCATGCCCTTTAACAAGTATATATATAAGTTCTGTTTTTTCCGGTAATGATAAATTATCAATTGATTTACGATTTATCATAACTTTCCATTTTGGGAAAATATTATCTTTAATTAAGTTTATATCCTCAATGCCTGAAGCAATTGATATAAGATCATGAATATTATTTTCACAAAATTTGATATAGTCAACTATTTTTTGTTCATAAATCTCCCTATTAACATGATACAATGCAGTAAAATAAAGACCATTAAGTTTTACACTTCTAATATCTTCAATAGTATTTTCAAAAATGGCTATTGCTTCTTCATAACTACCTGTAAAAATTTTGCAAATCATATATCTAATAGCAACCGACTCTTCTGTTTCCCAATTCAATGTTTCATATATATTAATTGCCATATCCATATTACCATTTAATTCTAGACATAATCCGTAGAAAAACTTAACTGAATTATCATTTTTTACAGAGTCTTGTTGTTTTTCATATTCTGCAATTGCATTCTCCAAATATTCTTTATCATTTAAACCAATATTATACGCTGTTTCCAAACGAAGAAGCTCAACCATTACCTCATTTACAATATATTGCTCTGTCTCTTTTAATGAATCAAGTATATTAATTAATTCAACTAATCTTTCAGTATTTTCGATTCCTTCTAATCGCCACTGCACATTAATCTTTTTAATTTCAGCAAATGAAACATAAATTAAATATTGTTCTGTGTGCTTTTTTTGATATAAATCATTTAATATATTAAATGATTCATCATATTTCTGCAAATTGAATGCCGTAAGCCCATAATATAATCTAATAGTATCTGTTACTTCTAATGATTCGTCTGAAAGAATCTCTTTGCACAACGAATATACAGATTCCCATAATTGAACAGAAAACATTTTATCAATAACAAGCAACTGTATCTCTATACAATGTTTGCCTAATGAATATGCTTTTATAGGTTCCGGATTTTTTAAATAATTTTGAACCCATTCAACATCTGATTTAATATTGTCTGAAAAATTTTTCATGTATTCTTCTACTAATTTACCGTCATGTAAATCATCTAATGCTTTATAAAAATATAATGTTTCAGAACCTTTTACACCTTCTAAATCATATATAAAAATATTTTGCAGTTCCACTTTAAGTTTGGTAAAATTCATTTCAGCAATATACGCTTTACAAGTTTCTATCTTTTCCAAAACAAGGCTCTCTAACAAACGTAAATCTATTTTTTTATTTGTTTTAACATTATCTTGATTAAAAGAAACTTCTCCTCCATCATGCACTACTATTCCCGCATATATTTCGCTAATTGTTAGATCATCTGGTCCCTTTCTTTTTAAGAAAAAATAATTTGCAATATCTTTATGTCTTGCTACCATATCTAACAATTCTGTATTAGATATAGGATAAATTTCTATTCCAGCATCTTGAAGTATTTTTTCTATCGATTTAAAAGCTTTTGAACTCGTATTAATTGTCTGATTGCAGAATAAATATATTACATCCAATTCTCCTTCATAATATTCTATAGCTTTTTTTGATGATTCTCTTATTTGAGAATAACCTACTCTATTTTCAAAATATTTCGACTGAAAACTAATTTTTCTTCTTTTAACACAATCATCTCGTTTTTTCTCTATAACTGGGATAATTTCAACTCCTGGATGATTGCTATCTGAATGAAGTATCGTGTCTTTTTCAACAAATTCTCTTTGAAACAAACGTCTAGTTAAACTTTCAAAATTTGTTGTTACATCATCATTACACACAGCAAACTGTGCCCATGTAATATTAGGATAATGCTTATCTTCTACCGCCATGTGTAAAATCCTCCTATAATTAATTTTCACAATCTTTATATGCAAAAAGTATATTGCATAAAATTATTTTTATACAATATACTTTTTGTTTGATTTTAATTAATAGTAATCTGTCTTGCACGTATTATATATTTATTAAAATCAGCTCGTGAACATTTGTTCTTTTTATTATACCAAATTACACCTTTAATTTCAAGCTTAAGATTTTAAACTTAATTTATGAGCCCTCATAGTCTAGCTAACGCAGCAATTTCTTTTCTTTTTATGAGCCCTCATAGTCTAGCTAACGCAGCAATTTCTTTTCTTTCCTTGTCATTTAATTGAAAAATTAAATGATATACTTTCATTGTATTTTCTGTTTCTGGAACAATGTGTTCACTAATAATCATTAAAGTATTCTCCCCTCCAATTCTTTTAATTTTGGTTGGCTGATAGGTTCCTTTCATCCTCTTCAAATCATTTTCTATTTTATCAAATCCTTCTTTTAAAGACATCTTTCTATTTAGAGATAATGTAATTCCAAATTTAAAATCTTGATTCAAATATCCCATTAACTGTTCATATTGTTTTGTAAAATTTTCAATATATTTATTCTCCAACACAGCATAATCTGTAACATACCCATCTTTCTCTGCGTATATATATAAATCTGTCTCTCCTAATTTTTTATTGGCTCGTCCAATTGTAAATTCACGTGCAATCAATACATTATATTTACTATTCAAAGGTCCAGTAACAGCATCTTGAATATCCGCTGTAATTTCCACCTCATCTCTTTTTTCAAAATGTACAATTCTTTTTTGAAAACGTTTAATCACCGAGATTAATTCCATTACTATTTTCTCTGATAACGAACTACAGAAATCACTATTTTTCTCATATCTTTTTTCTAAATATCTATCTCTCAAATCACATTCCATCAAATCAAGATAATCATCAAGGTTAATCTGAAAAGCCATTTCTAATAACTTTGGATTATTAAGATATAATAGTACCATATCATTCAATTGTTCTGGTAAAAAATCATGATTTTGAAAACATATATTATAATATTTTTGAAAATCTTGTATCCATTTTAAATTTTCTTGTCCATCATCATTATCCAAATCTTTTATAAGGCTATCATCTACAGGGTTTATTATTAAGTCATCCTCATTATCTGCACATTTTTCCCACCAATCTAATATTGAATATAATAAATATTCATATTTAGGCTTTATAAAATCTCTAATATTTGTTGAACAAATAATCTCATATAATTCATAAACTGAATTTCTACATTCTTGTGGTTTCCTCATAAGATAATCCCTTGGAAAAAATCCATCCAGGTCAAATTCTTGATCTAATTCAAGAATATCTAATAATGACCTTACTATGTCTCGCAAATTACTATTAACATACTTCGTTATTCTCAATCCAAGATCAGATAAATTCTCATAGTCTACTATATCTATTTGAATCAAACTACTCACCCTTTCTTAACAAAAATCGTCTATCTACTTATTTATATACATATTCATCTGATTATTTTATTCCTTTTGGACATTTCTTAATTCCATCAATCAACCCAACATCTGCCGGCAACCATTCAACATCCATCAATTCATCCTTCCCCAACCATCGAGCAGCCTCATGTTCTTTCAAAACTAAGTTTCCACTAACTACAGAACACCAATAACACCCCATAGACAAATGAAAATCCGGATAATTATACTCTATTGTATCAATCAATTCTCCAACTTCAATCTCTGTATCCAATTCCTCCATAATCTCCCTCTTCAAGGCTTCTTGTGGCGTTTCTCCTTCTTCAATCTTTCCCCCAGGAAATTCCCATCCACCTTTAAGATCTCCATAGCCTCTCTGTGTTGCAAATATTTTATCATTGTCTCTTATAACTGCTGCCACTACTCTAACTGTCTTCATTTTATTTTCCTCTTTATTCACTCGTAATATATTCATATAAATCTTCTCTCACTGGTACATCTAATGACCAAAGAATTTCAACCGCTGTTTTCTCTGTATTAGGCATTATAAATTCTTGAGCTTGTCCTGTTGCTGTCATTCTTCCTAAATAATAAAATTCTTTTGAGATCTTATCATCCTTATTCTTACGGACAAACAATTGAACATCTATACCTCTTTCTTTTGCATGAAGGAAATTTTGTACATCTTCTGATTCTAAACTCCTTCCACTCTTAGAAATTGCAATTAATTGATTCTGATTGACAAAATGATCTTCATATTTTGTTGTGTCGCTAATATTATCTGCTTTATCATAATTGATAAATACTGGGAATGTTTTTGTTTTTTTATCGAATTTATATCCACCAATATTTAATGGAACTTCACCATTCTCCCAATTTAAAAGACGACATACATCTTCATAAGTATATTTTTGATATAACACTAGATCTGTATCTTGATATGGATCACTATAATCACGTTCATATCTTGATTTCCCAAACTGAATCAAATCTTCTAAAAGATTTGTAAATTCCATATTTTCTAATACTTTTTCAAAAGATTTACTAACACTATATTCCTTATATCTTGATATCCAATTTCGCGAATATGCGATCGCTCGTGTCTCCGTTTTTTTGTACATATGATCTGTTTGCTGCTTTTCAAATATTTGTTGATCTTCTTCCTGTTCCATAAGAATACATTCTTTATATGTCTTCTTTCCAGAACCTGTTGGAAATTCATTTGTCATTACATTTATGATATTTTGAATACTCTCATCTTTTAATATTATTTCATATCTTTCTTTTAAATTATTTTGCAATCTGCCGATCAATCCATGCCTATATTCAATCATCAAAGATAATAATTCTAATTCATGTATTCTTTTCCCATTTGCAATTTTCTTTGAAATAAATTCTATTATTTTCTCTTCTTTATCATTCAATCGTACCGTATACTCTTTTTCATATTTAACCAAAAACTTATAATATGAACCAAGATTACTATTATCAAAGATTCTACATACGTCCATCTCACCATACTGATCAAATTCTGCCAACTTAGGAATACGTCCCAATTTATTTTTCAAATTAAAATAATTTTCCTTAATTAATTTTAAATCACTAAAATTAGCAGCATCAATCGCTTGATAAATCTGCTTTTTACTAATTTCATCAAAATGTATTGTAGAACTACCTGGAATAATTCTGCTTCCCTCCATTATATAACGTCGTACATTATCCTTGTTATAACTACGATCCCCAGACAAAGCAATCGGTATCATAAAATTATTCTTATAATTTCCAATAAAATCAAGTATCACCACATATTCTTTGTATTCTGCTTTTCGAAGTCCTCGTCCTAATTGCTGGATAAATACAATCGGTGACTGTGTTGGTCTTAGCATAATTACCTGATTAATTTCTGGCACATCAACGCCTTCGCTGAAAATATCTACAGATAAAATGTAATCTAACTCATTGATATCATCATTAACTAAACGTTCAATCGCATCTCTTCGAACTTCTTCTGAATCTGCGCCACTTAATGCTAATGTACGCCAACCATGTTCATTAAACTTCTTTGACAGTTCATTTGCTTCTTCAATTCTACTACAAAAAATCAGACCTTTTACTCGATTACCACTGTAACCATAATATTCTGCCTGTTCCATGACATATTTTACACGATCATCTGAAGTTAAACGTCTAAAATTCTCTAGTTTTTGCTCTTTTGTCATTTTCTTATCATTGACTATCGTATCATCAATAATTTCTAAATCGGTAATTCCAAAATAGTGAAATGGGCACAATAAATCCTCTTCCATTGCTTTTTGTAATCGAATCTCGTATGCAATGTTGTGATCAAAGATCTCATAAATATTACGACCTTCTATATGATCATCTCTTTTATCGGGTGTCGCTGTCATTCCCAGTGTAAATTGTGGAGTAAAGTAATCCATAACCTTTTTATAGCTATCTGCTGAGGTATGATGAGCTTCATCATAGATGCAACATTCAAAATGATCTCTTGCAAATCTTTCTAAATTTTCAGTTTTTGACAATGTCTGTACTGTCGCGAAAATAAAATCTGCACCATAATCATGAGATTTACCAGTAACTAATCCCATCGTAACAGACGGCCCAAAAACTTTTTGGTATGATTTTAATGCTTGTTCTGCAATTTGATTTCTATGTACTAAGAATAAAACCTTCTTATATCCTAACTCTCGAACAGCAAATGCTGATGCATAGGTCTTTCCAGTTCCTGTACTTGATAATAGTAAGGCCTTTTCTATTCCTTCTGATCTCATCTTCATAAGGTTATTGATAAAAGCTAATTGCATCTTATTCGGCTTCAATTTATAGCTTTCAAAATCAACAATTCGTTCTTTTGCTGCTTGTCTTTGCTGTTTTTTGATAATTTGATTTTGTAAATATTGTTCTTTATAATCATCAATAAATTCCTCATAATATTGACTATTTGGTGACATCCATAAGTTTTTGAATTCGTTTAAAATTTCTTGTGCAACTTCTCCTTGTTCTGTAGAAACTATCTTTGTATTCCACTCTCTATTTTTTGTAATTGCACTTGAGGTCATATTAGAACTTCCGATGATAATTCGATATAATTCATCTTCTCGGAATATATATCCTTTTGTATGAAATCCACCAACTTCAGAATTAGTTCGAAACATTTTTAATTCAATATTCTTCAATTTAGCTAATCGATCTAATGCTTTGGGTTGACTAAATGTTAAATAGTCTGTTGTAAGAATTTTCCCTGGAACTCCTTTTTGTTCTAATTCTTTTAAAATCATAGATAGAGATTCAAATCCACTATCAGTGATAAATGCTACACTGATAAAGAATTCATCACATCGTTTTAATTCTTGTTCCAAAGACACAAGAACTTTCTTTCCTTGTTTATGGTCATTGCATATAAATTCTGGCCGATATGCTAAATTCGAATTGCTAGATTGGTCAATAAATGCTGTTGCTAAACCAGATATTAATTCTTCAGATTTTGAATTTTCCATAATTCTTCCTCTCTTTTTATATACTCCATATAGATTCAATCATCATACATTAAATTTAAGAAAATAAATTTCTAAATACTTGTTTTCTTTTTTCTATAATATAGTATAGCAGATCATACATATACTTTCTACCAACAAGTTATCCACATTAGAAACACATACCAATTAGAAGATATGTGCCATCATATTAGATTCAAATCTAAATATTTTCAAATAATAAAAAGGACACACACCCTCAAAACAAGGATATATGCCCTTTAATACTCACTAAAAAAATATCAAATTAACTCTAACAAAGAATCAATCAATTATTTCAACTGTTTTGCTACCTTTTCCAGCTAAACTCTCTTACTTACAACAATTTATAGTAAAACCAACTTGAATCGTTGAAGTTTTTTTCTTCATTATATTTGAAATCAATTTATAAGCATACCTAAACCGTTTTCGGCCTGGTCAAATATATTATATCTGATATATTCAATTATTCAATCTTTACAAACATTAAACTTCTCATTGAAGATCTTACGATGTCTTTGTATATAACATATTAATGTAAGATGTCTTCAAAGTATCAACCTCCCTCTTATTAAACACTTCTATCTCATCGAACATATCAGATTCTTGAACATGATAGTAAACTTCTAATGTAGTTGATAAATGTTTATGTCCCATAAGACGCTGTACTATTTTAACATCAATTCCTGCTTTAATCAAGTATGTGCAGAAAGTATGTCGTAACATATGAGGATATGAGTGTGGAAAATACATTGGAATCCTTTGTTCAATCGTTGATAACAATTTCTCTTCCTTATTATAAGACTTTTCAAAATTGTTTAGTATTTTTTCAAATTGATATCTGGTTACTGGTGTTCCCAATTTAGTAGTGAATACTAAATCCCCAAATTCCTCTTCATTGCCTTTCCAATATCCATTGATCTTCTGCATTTTCAAAAAATCCTTACTAATTTCATACCATTTTTCTAAAATAACACCAACATCTTTCACAAAGGGAATTATCCTCACAGAATTCTCTGTTTTAGTTGATGACAAAAACAATCTCTTTTTTCCATCAGCATAAAAATTTACTAATGCTCTGCGAATATAGATTATTTTTTTCTCAAAATCTATATCCTTCCATTGTAATCCCCCGACTTCTCCAACTCGCATTCCTGTATATAACGCTACATATATCATTGCATAATACCAATGATTATTTTCATAAAAATACTGCAATAGTATTTCTTGATCGCTTTTAGATAAGTACTGATAAGAAAGTTCTTTATCTTTTACCTCTTGAATACATCTTTTTTCATTAATCTTTTTATCTTTAAATGGATTAAATTTTATAAGGTTATAATCAATTGCTTTTTCAAAACAATCATTCATATATCCCAAACAGCTATTCATAGAACTTACAGCATGTGTAGGATTTTTTGTCCAAGCTTCTAAAAAATCAATAACATCTAATTCCGTAATTAATTTTAATTTTGAACCGCCAAATTGCTCTGCCATTATATTTTTATATTTTGATAAAACATTTACTGCACTCTGCTCTGCAAGTCGTGGTGCTTTATATTTTTCATACCACCACATGAACCATTCATTCAATGTAGCATTTTTAAAAATAACTCCAGGACCTTCTTTTATAATTTTTATTCTTTTATTGACCCTTCGTTTCAGTTGCTCCAGATTCATATCAGAATCATAAATTTCTTCACCTGCAACTCCCTTTTTTGCATAATATAGTCCATTAGCTTTTTGATAATATCCTTTACCTAAATCTTCTCCATTTATACTTTTTCCCATTAGAGATCCTCCTTTAGCGAATCATCTTATGGTTCTAACTTAATCAATATACCATATTTATGATTCCTGTTCTACTTCTTTAATGTTTTTTTAGATAGCCACTTATCTAATAGTCTTTTATTTATATACCATCTATTTCCTATTTTTAAAGAAAACGTGCAATCTTTTGATTTTATCAACTCTCTGGCTTTTGTTTGACCAATTCCAAGATATATGCAAAATTCTTTTAGTGTAAGTAATGGTTTATCTGCCAATTCAAGATACACATTTTTTTCTTTTTGTTTTGCAATCATAATTGCACCTCCAGTCATCAATAAATATTTTTGAATAGCAAAAAAACATTCCTTATTTAAAACTGATCATATAAATAAGAAATGTTTTTTCAACGATTCAAGTTGATTAAATTATTTTTTTGCCCGTATCAGGCCGATAGCACAGCCTTTTTAATATAGGAAAGAAAACAATTTTTTTATTTGCTTTCCTATATTAAAAATTTTTTCGGTTACACAAACCCAGAGTATCAATTTATTCTGTTCAACTCCGTCATATATCCTACATATACATTAGCATATGCGGTTATATCTGCCGATGCTTATCGGGAGTGACACTTGTACGCAACAACCATGCCAAAGTTTCATTTGATGTAATTCATGCAACTATTTATTTATCAACGTTCAAATTTGTCTCAAAATGTGTACTTTTAGGAATATTACAAATTATTGGTTTTTTTGTAAAAATACATTGCTTTTTTGTACTTTCTGGTGTATTATATTAATAGATAGATTTGTCCAGAAAAGTACAGTTTTCTGGATATTTTTTTTCATACTTTTTCAAAAGGACCAAAACAAACTGTTTTGGTCCTTCTTCGTAACTTTGATTCCCTGGGAACATAAGTAGACTAACATGCTTCCATTATTTTTCTTGCCTTCGCATAAAAAGTGGATCTTGGCATATTACATAATTCTGCTGCCTCTCTAACTGTTACCTTTTTCTTTATCCATAGTTTAACCAATGGATAAAAATTCTCTGGCACTTCTCTTTCTGGTCTTCCAAATGCTACTCCTCGTTCCATTGCTGCATCAATTCCCTGTCGTTGTCTTTCTTTAATTTTTATTCGCTCTGTTTCTGCAACATAACTTAAAATTTGTAATACCAAATCTGCTATAAATGTTCCCATCAGATCTTTATCTTTATTTCTTGTATCTAGCAATGGCATATCTAATACAACAATTGCCGCCCTTATTTCTTTTGTTATAACTCTCCATTGTTCTAATATTTCTTCATAGTTTCGCCCCAAGCGATCAATCTCAGGTATATATAAAACAGCATTTGAATCTAATTTTGCTAATAATTTTTTGTATTCTTTTCTTTCGAAATTTCTTCCCGACATTTTATCTATGTAAATTCTTTTATCCGATATCCCTCTCTCTTTCATCATTTTTATCTGTCGAGCTACATTTTGTGTTTTGCTAGATACTCTTATGTATCCATATTCTTTTGTAATGTTATTCATTTCTACCTCCAAAATTGAATAAATAATAAAATTAGTTACCTTTTCAATTTTAGATGTTTTAAATGATTAAATTATTCTACTTTGATTCCCGGGGAACAAATGTTATTTTTATCAACTTTGATTCCCAAGGAATCAAAGTGAAATTTACTTTTTAGCAGCTTATTATACTCAGAGGGTTTGGGATACATCCCATATTTTCAAGGGGGTTTGGGGATTCACACCAACAAGCTCTATTTTCCGTGTCGGACAAATAGGATGCTTGCTTTAAATTCAAAGAATTTAAATTTTCACTTTGATTCTCAAAGTGGATCAATCATTGAAAAGGAAACACTGCTATCGCAGCTATTGAATTTTATAAAATTCACTTTGATTCCTCAGGAACATAAGTTGTTTTCTTATTTTCCCAAAATATCCATTGACAAACCTATTATCTAATTCTATAATGAATGTAATTTTAATTTATAAATTTTTATAATTTTTTATAAAATTCATTTGGCATCTATTTTAGAATAGATGCCTTTTCTCCATTTTAAGCACTTTTTACTTCTGTTCCCCTGGAATCAAAGTATTATTCTACAATAACAAAATAAAACCTGTATAATTATATCAAATGATATTTATACAGGTTTTTTATTACCAATCTAATTTTTAAAATCCAAAAAATTCATACCAACGATTAACAATCTGTGCCCTATTAGCACAAATATATTTTTGAATTTTCTTCAAATCACTTTTAGGAATATTTCCTTTATTATGTTCTAAAACAATTTCATTTCTTTTTATCCAAAACTTTGTTGAATTATTTGATGGTTTTCCCTTAGAAACATGAATATGAATAGGTTCTCCATTTTCATTTGAATAGAAATAAAATGTATATCCCAAAAAATCAAGCAATACTTTAGGCACTATAACCAACGCTCCTCTCTTTAGCTATCTCCCAAATCAAAAAACTATTATTTCTTATATATTCTTGCATCCACAATAGTTCATCCTCATTAAATCCACTAGTTTTATATATTCGATTCTCTGGTAAACTTCCTTCAGCAAACTCAAATCCATTTTGATTTTCTCTTTCAAAATAAAATGTTATAATATCAAATCCATCTCTGTCCTCTTCAATATCAGAAAATGTTAATCTTATTCCATCCACTGTACTGTAATAATTTTTCATTTTCTAGCACTCCTTTCTAATATATAATATCCTTACACTTTAATATTATCATACATAAATCATAATATTCAACTTTGATTCCCAAGGAATCAAAGTTGATATGTACTAATATTTCATCATCCAGTGAAAGCAATATTCACTGGATGATTTTCTTATTAACCTTTATTCCCTAGGAACATAAGTTAAATTAAAATGCTATCAAATATGCTCTATTTGTTAATCTCTCTGTCGGGTCAACTTTTTCTTCATTCACAAGTTCAACTATCTCTGAACATCTTTTTAATTCTTCTTCAACATCCTCATTTTCATAACAAGGTATCAATATCATTTCATGTATTGAACTTGGAATAACGATTATCCTCTTTACATTTTCAATTTCAGCAAAAACTTTTACTGCTTCCCGATTCAATACTGCTGATGCTCCCCGAAACATTACCTTATTTGAAATTATAAACATCTTTTTTTCTTCCTGCACAAATGGTGATGTCATTCTTGCAATTTGTATTTCCTTGGCAAGATTTTCTTCGGCAATTTCCCATGCTTCTGATTCAGCCATATCTATATTTTGTAACATTCCTCTTTTGATTTTTGTCGTCCAAAATGTCTCAATTGCATTCATCCTTAAAAACAAATATTTTTCTATTCCTTCAAATTCTGTCTTTCTTTTGATTATATCTTCTTTACTTTCTTTTTGTACTGCTACATACAAATTTTTCTTAAAATTCTCCTTACTAAATAAAAGTGGTTTGTCTAATTCTTCGCTTTCTCTTATTGCATCATTATGAATATCTAACATTTCTTCTGCAACAGCTCTAGCTGTTGCACCTATAGATTCTGCTTTTTTTATGATATCATCAATATGAAATACTGGTATCATAAATCTATCAGAATCAATAATACTGACTCCTAAAACATTAACTCCATTTTTCACTAATGTTTCTTCTTTGACTTCATATCCCATTTTATGTAGTTCATCTATAATTTCTTTTTTATTCATTGTATTTTCTCCTTATTAACAATTCTTTAATTTTATTTCGTTACAAATCTGTCAGAATCCCAAAAATTTATTTTCAAGATCTGATCTTTTTCTGCACGGGGAGCGTATTGAGTTTTTCGGAAACAATCGTTTCATGGTTTATTCACCTCACTTTGTATGGTATGATGTTCTTTCTTTATTTTCTTAGTCTTCACTTATCTTTCGGGTTTGCGTACATCTTTCGTAACAGGTTTCAATAAGCTTGCAAGGGTTTAAGTGGTAAGCGGAGCTTTGCGAGCATTAAGGAACGCCCCTTGTAAGCTTATTGAAATCTGTTATGATGTACATCAGCAAACCGATAAGTGAATACTAGGGAAATAAAGAAAGAACATCATACCATACAAAGTGAAGTGAATATTAATACGTTATAGGTTGGAGAAAAAAGGGGGTTCCCTGGAGAACCGTTCGAGAAGGGGACTTATATTTTCAACTTATGTTCCCAGGGAACATAAGTTACCTTTTTACTTTGATTCCCCAGGAAGCAAAGTATCTCACATAAGTTTTGACAACGCAAAAGACAGTCACTAAATTTAGTAACTGCCTTTTCTTTCATTTCTAAACTACTTATGTTCCCAGGGAATCAAAGTTCCTATTGTAATTATCTATTGACAAAATATCCTAACATTATTATAATTAAGATAATCTTATTTAATTTATTTAATAATATTAAATATCATTTATGGCATCCATTATATGGGTGCCTTTTCTCCATTTTAAGAATCTTTACAATTTATCATATATTAAATTTTACTTATCTTCCTCAGAAATCAAAGTTATTCAAAAAAGGCTTCATAAATATATTTCTATATTACGAAGCCTTTTCTTTTTAATAATTCTCTACTAATATTTAATTACATCAAGCCACTTGTGGATAATCAATAACAGCTATTTCTTGCATTAATTTTTTTGCCATATTAACAATTATCTCAAGACGTTCAGCAACCTCATCTGTATAATACTTTTCCCCACACTGTTCACATTCAAGACATGGAACATTTTTAATCACAATAATACAATTTTTATAATTTACAACATGTGTAGTCGTACTATTTATAGTTGTGCTATTTTTACAATACATACACATATTCCTCACCTCTTTCTTCGAGTCTTTAAATCATTTTCAAATTTTTTTGTATCTGGATAATATGCGGTAATAATATATATATTTATATTATCACACCCAGCAACAATATGCAAAATATGCCCATTCACATTATATCCAAAAATCAAACAACTTGGGTTGGGATAATCGTCTGGATAATCCTCTATAATTTCACCTGTTGCAATCCCATTCTTTACATCTAACCGACTAATATCTCTTTCTTGCATTCTTTGTCAACAATGTTGTGTCCAAAGAATTTTTGATTCAGCACATAATTTTTGATATATCTTTATGTTCATTTCTTTTTCCTTCCATCCTTTAGTATTATTATACTACATTTTTTTGTTTTTATCATTTTCAACAACTCCTGAATATAATCTTTTCTTTATCCAATGAAATCATAAGATTGATTTCATTGGATAAAGTTAATTTCTCATTTCCACTTATGTTCCCTGGGAACATAAGTTAAATTATACTTCAATAATATATGCTCTGTCCGTCAATTGTTCTGTCAGTTCTACCTCATTTTCATTTACAAGTTTAACAATTTCTGAACAACTTTCTATATCATATTCACAATCGTGACACGGAATCAAAATCATTTCATGGATAGAAGATGGAAGTATCATAATTTTCTTTGTATTTACCAGATTTGCAAATGCTTTCATAACTTTTTTATTTAACACTGCTGATGCTCCTCTGAATCTAGACTTATTAGAAATTACAAACATTTCGCATTCTTCTGCACTCATTGGAAATCCTGATAATTGTATAATTTCTGTTTCTTTTCTAACATTATTTTCTGCTGTTTCCCATGCTTCGGATTCGTCAACATCCACGTTTTTCAATATATTTTTTGAAATTTTTGCTGAGTAAATTGCATCGTTTAATGCTTCCATTCTCAAAAATAAATATTTTTCGATTCCTTCAAATTCTGTTTTGCATTTTACAATATCTTCTTTGCTTTCCTTTTGAACTCCTACATAAAGTCGTTTTAAAAAATCTTCTCTATTAAAGTGTATTGGTTTGTTTAATTCTTCACTCTCACGTAATGCATCGTTATGAATCTTAAGCATATCTCTTACAATTTCTTTTACTGTTGCACCGCTTTGCTCTGCTTTCGTTATTATATCTTCTACATAAAATACTGGAATCATATATCTGTCAGAATCAATGATACTGATTCCCAAAAATTCTACGTCATTTTTTACAACATTTTCTTCTCTTACTTCATATCCCATTTTATTTAATTCGTTAACAATATCATTTTTTGTCATTTTCTTTTCTCCTTGTAATTACTTGAATTTGTTTGCTTCTTAACTTTCAGAACCGAAAAATTTATTTTCAAGATCTGATCTTTTTCTGCACGGGGAGCGTATTTTGTTTTTCGGAAACAATCGTTTCATATTTTTCACCTCACTTTATAGCAAATGGATTTCTTAATTTATTTTCTGAGTCTTCACTTATCTTTCGGGTTTGCGTGCATCTGTCAATAGCAGGATTTATACCTGTTACAAGGGTTTAAGTGGTAAGCGGAGCAAGCATCGCTTGTGAGCATTAAGGAACGTCCCTTGTAACAGGTATAAATCCTGCTATGATGCACATCAGCAAACCGATAAGTGAAGACTCTGGAAGTAAATTAAGAAATCCATTTGCTATAAGGTGAGATGGAAAATATGAAACGATTGGTTGGAGAAAAAAGGGGTTCCCTTGGGGAACCGTTCGAGAAGGGAATTCGGATATTTTCACTTATGTTCCCTGGGAACATAAGTTGCCTTTTTTACTTTGATTCCCCGGGAAGCAAAGTATCTATTATAAATTTTGACAACGCAAAAAGACAGTCACTAATTCTAGCAACTGTCTTTTCTTTTATTCCATTATATTTCTAAATCATCATCTAATTCCATCTGCTCTTTGCTGTTCTCATAATTCAAGTCCATATTTAATGCTTTCATTGTTTCTCTTGTAACTGTTATTATATGAATTCTTTCCTGCAGTTCATCTAAAACACAATTTTTAACAACATCCAGAAACATTTTTGGATTTCCTCGAACCTGCCACTCTTCTAAAGATTTCTTATAATCCTGCTTGGCATCATGCTTTAATGCAATTGGTGGATATCCTTCTTTTTCCAGCATATAATTTAAAATCAGTCTTCCTGTTCTCCCATTTCCATCCTGAAATGGATGTATATTTTCAAACATTGCATGGAATGCTGCAGCCTTTGCAATAGGATGTGCATCTGAATTTTCATATGCATATAACAGGGTCGGCATTAACTCTCTAATTTGTATTGGATCAACTGGTTCTGTTAAAGATCCCTGAATATATACTGGTGCAATTCGATAAGTTCCTCTAATTCTTGGCTGACAATCTAAAGTAGTTCTTTCATGTATATCTTTTATAAAATTTTCTGTAAACTTTCTGTCATTTTCCAATTCTTTTTCGATATATGCACATCCATCTGCACATCCTCTAGCTGAAAATATTTCTCTTAATCGTTGATTATTATTTGGAGTAAATTCTCCTTCCAATACAAGCTCCGTATCTCCTAATGACAACGTACTCCCTTCTATTGCATTTGACTCATAGGTAAATCTAACTAAAAATGCGTCATCATAGCTTTTTAAACCATCTTTTTCATATTCATTAAATGGTTTCATACCTTCAAACTTTTTCTTTAATTCATCTAATTCTTTATAATCATCTATCGAAATATCCTGATGAAAAGCTTTATAAATTTTTTCGTGCATTTTTTACCCTCCATTCATATTTCATTTTTCCATAGTATTATGTTTGTGTCAAGTTGAATCAGTTTGACTTTGATTTCCGAGGAATCAAAGTTTATAGCAACTATCTCTTGATCAAATTACCTTTTTTTCTGCCTTATTATATAACATTCATAAATTAAAATCACTCCGATCACCATCATCTTCAGACTATAAGTAATATTTAATGTATCATTCTCCATTCCACCAACAGCTCCCATGATCAAAACCACTCCTGCAATAATTCCAATTACGTATCTCATAAAATTTTCTCCTTCCAAACTTTTTAATTTTAATGTTTTAAACTACAACCGATCATAAAATTTGCTTTCAAGATCTGAAGCTTTTTTGAGGGGTGCGTTTTAATTTTTCGGAAACATTTGTTTTTTGAAATTTTCCTCCTTTCTAAATTTGCTTTCTTAGTCTTTACTTATCTCGGGTTTGCGTGCATCTTTTGTAACAGATTTTGACATGATTGCAAGGGTTTAAGTGGTAAGCGGAGCTTTGCGAGCATTAAGGAACGTCCCTTGCGAGCATGCCGAAATTTGTTATGATGCACATATAAGCAAACACGAATAAGTAAAGACTAAGAAAGCAAATTTAGAAAGGAAGAAGAATAAAACTATAGGTTGGAGAAAAAAGGGGTTCCCTTGGGGAACCGTTCGAGAAAGGGATTTATATTTTTAACTTTTGTTCCTGGGGAACAGAAGTTACATATGCATAAAAAAAAGAGCTATCCTCTAGGGATAGCTACATATTTATATTTCCAAATCTTCATCTATTTCATCAGACTCTAAGGAAATGTCATTATTATATTGTTCTGATTCGTATAAATTATTTGTATATTCATTCGATGGAATATATAATCTTTTGCTTTCTAGAATTCCATCTATCTGTCTATCAATCAATCTATTTAATTCTTTCAAACGTTGTTCTGAAAGATTGTACTCGCCATTTTGTTCAAATTCAAATCCTTTTAAATTCCTTAGATCTGATTGAATGTCCGGCGTTAATAGTGCATGAGCTACCTCATTAAAATCTTCACCAATTTGTGTTGGTCGTGAAGCTAAATAAATATCTAAATTTTTAAAATCTTCTTTCTCTGCATATGGTAAAAGTGATTGATTATGATCAAACATTGGTGCCATTCTTTTTACTTGCATCGTTTCATTATTAACGATAAAACCATAATTGCCCATATGGCGATCCGTGTTCAATATCAAAGCATCTAAAACGATCATTCTCCGAAAATCCTCTTCACAATAATACTCCTGGAACTTTTCCAATATATCTTTTACTGAAACTATTTTATCAAAAAATTTTGTGATCGGAACATATCCTTCTCGTTCCGATGTAAATAGTTTGCACTTTGATGCTAGTTTATCATGATACTTTTCTACTGTATATATTACAGAATCACGGCATATGATATTGGCAATTTGAGAAGCGTACATTTCTGAATAAGGTTCTAATCCAGCGTTTCTTGCTCCTTCACTTCCTCTTTTTAAAAGATAAATTCCGTCCTCTTCTTTTACCCAACACTTTGCAAAACTTCCACTTGTTCCAAATTCCGGTGATGTTGTAGTAAATTCTTTTCCATAAAGTCCACCTTCAAACGCTATCTTAGCTATTGTTTCATCAAACTGATTTTGATATAACGATACATTTTCCCACTGCAACTGACTGCTTACTGGCTTGATCCAAAAGGTATCGTTTAAGGATAAAGCATGTGTGACTCTGATAAATCCATCTAAATTATAACATCCACACATTCTTAGAAGATCTGCAATGTATTGTCGATGTTTCGGAGCCTGCCTTTGACTGATCCATTGACCAATACCTTCATATCCATAAGGTCGTATCTCAGAATATGATTCTTTTTCTTCAAAATTCACGCCCAGAGGAGAATTGTCACAAGTAAAATTTAATAGTTTATTATCTTTATTCATTAAATAAAATTCATTTTCTAAAAACATCTCTACTTTTTCTCTTTCTTCTATTCTTTTACAATTTTCTATGTGCTTTCATTATATCATCGTAATTTCCACATATAAACCATTTCTTACTCTTGACTGAATACTTAAATACTTTTTTATAGGTATTTATATGAAACCTATCTAAGATTTCCACAACACCTTTATAATAAACATAATAATTTTCTTTAAGTGATCTATCAATTTCTGTCCTTGCTCCTGCAATCTTCATTTCTCTTAATCTGAATTCTTTAATCTGACCACTTTGATCCAGAATCTGTAATCGAACATTCGGAATCTCACCCACAATATTAACCAACTTTGTTTTTTCCAATTCCTTTACATTTAACATATCATCACCTCACTCCTTCATTATATCAGAACATATGTTCTTTTTAAAGTGTGAACGACTATTAATTTCATGCAGTTATTATTTTTTCTATCGCTCATATTTAATTTATCACTTGGGAAAGGAGGAAATTATAATGCGAACCTTAAAAAAGTGGTTACTCAAGAAAATTGTAAAAACATATTTACAACTATTACTGTATATTATTCTTCTTATAAAGTTATAAGAATCAAACTGGGCTAGAGATTTTTATCTCTAGCCCAATTATTAACATATCATTGAAAAAAATATCAACAAAATAATAAAATCCCCAATGATTTATGATCATCAGGGATTTTTATATTTCATTGATCAAATATAAAATTTCTTAAGGTATCATCAACTTTTCAATAAACTTTTGACATTTTTCCTTTTGCATGATACTATAATTATAGAAAAAGGATACTGTCGATAGACGGTTAGTCCGATATGTATTTTAGCAAAAATAGCTGCTTAGTTTATCAGACATAGGGCGGCTATTTTTGTGTTTTATTACTATCTCGGCCAATAGTATATCCTATACTAAAGCAGGTTAAGCCGAAGCTTACTACTGCTATAAAGTCAATAATACTCATGGCTTAGCCCTCCTTTCCAGTGGATTCCCTTACAGGTTTCTATGTAATCAGAGGGTCACAGTCCCTCTGTTGAAGGACTAACCGCCTACCGTTATGAACAATATCCTTGGTTTGATTATAACAGCATATAATCCGATATGCAATATAAATGAAAAAAGCATCCAGATACATAAAATCATGTGTCTGGATGCTTTTTGTTATGTTTATTTTAGTTTATGATTCTTCTTTGATAACTCCTTTCTTCTTTCGGTAATATACGAACAATCCGCCAAGGATCAGGATCATTCCGCTTACTAATGGTAGTTAAAAATCACCAGATAATATTTAAAAATAGCTCCAATGACTGATTAAGCCATCAGAGTTATTCCTGTAACTTATCGTACATTTACCGTACAAACAAATTTCTTCTTACCAACTACAACCGTCACTTTTGTTTTTCCTTTTTTAACTGCTGTGATCTTTCCGGATGTTGTTACTTTTGCTGTCTTTTTGTTGGAAGATTTATATTTTGCCTTATCCGTACATGTGATCGGTTCGATCATCGGTTTTAGCTGGTAAGTCTGTTTTTTCTTTAGCTTGATCGTCTTTGGCACGTTCTTGATCTTGCTGCATGTCACTGCTTTTTTCTGTACACTGACTTTGATCTGCTTTGTAAGTCCGCTGGCCAGTTTAATCGTTATCGTTGCTTTGCCTGTCTTTGATCCTGCTTTGATCTTGCATGTGCCGTTTTTGTTTCCTGTCACGGTTACAATCTTATTGTTGCTGCTTGTTATTGATGTTACGTAATCGCCTTTTGCTAATCCTGTAACCGTAAACTTTGTTGTAGACTGTTTCTTTTTTAGTTTCAAGGATGCAGCGTTTGTGCTGATCGTTGCTTTTAGCTTGTCTCCGATCGTCCTTGTTTCTGTTTTCCCGCATATGCTGCAGGTGCGTTTCTGTTCCTCTTTGGAAAATACATCGGCTTCTTTTGTAGTTGTCCATGCTCCAAATTTGTGTCCGCTGGCTTTGATCGGTTCGCTCTTTGTTGTGCCGCAGATATCACAAGTATATGTTTTCATACCATCGTGTTCACAAGTCGCTTCTGTTTCTGTGATCGTCCAGTCATGATCTGTTTTGGCGATCGTTTCCCCACTTGCAAGTTTCTTACCGCATGTGACACAGTAAGTGTCTCCTGTATAGCCTTCTTCCTTGCATGTTGCCGCCTTTTTATTTCGGATTTCTGTCTTTGTATGTCCCGTTGATGCTATCGTCTCTTCTTTAGTCTTTTTGCATGTATTACATGTGTATTCTCTAATACCCTCTGACTCGCACGTAGCTGCCTTTTTCACGGTTCCTTTATCCCATTCATGTCCAGTTGGATTGATCGCTCTTCCTGTCTTTATGATCTGCTTACAGTCCTCACAATAAGTATCTCCGCTGTAGCCTTTCTCTTCACAAGTCGCATCTTTTTTATTGATCAGTTTTGTATGCTGATGACCAGTTGCTTTGATCGTTTCTGTGTAGGATTCATTGCAGTTTTCATCGGTACAATGATAGGTCATCTCACCTGGTTCGGTACATGTTGGTTCTTTTGTCACTGTTCCTTTATCCCAGTGATGTCCTTTTAACATCGGGATCGTCTCTGTTCTGGTCTTATGACATGTTTTACATGTATAGGTCTTAATCCCTGTTGCTGTCTGTGTTGGCTCTTTTGTGATCTCTCCGTCATCCCATGTGTGTCCCGTTGCGGCAATGTCATGTCCTAACTGGATGATCAGGCGGCAGTCTTCACAATACAGATCTCCGGAATAACCTTTTTCTTCACATGTTGCATCTTTCTGATCGATGATCTTCGTGTGCTGATGTCCTGTCGGGTCGATCACATCAATCTCATATTCATTGCAGCGTTTACAGATACGTTTTTTCGTTCCGTATTTTGTGCAGGTTGGTTCTTTGGTAACCTTCCATTCCCCGTAGTCGTGTCCTAATGGATCACTGATCTGTGTTTCTTTTGTTTCTCCGCATACGCTGCATTTTTCTACTTCCATCTCGCCTTTTTCACAAGTTGCAGTGATGTTGTCCTGTTTTACCCAAGTATGTTCTTTCTTGGCGATCGTTTCTCCTAATCTTAGCTTTTTGTTACATACACTGCAGTAGGTGTCTCCAGTATAACCTGTGCTACTGCATGTGGCTTCTTTCTTGTTTCGGATCTCTGGTTTGTGACCAGTGGCGTAAATTGTATGATTCTCTCCGTATCCGCATGTCTTACAGATGTATCTTGCGATCCCGTTGGAGGTGCAGGTCGCTGCACTTAATATCTTATTAATCTGCCAGTCATGTCCTGTTGCTTTGACTGGTTCAGTTTTGGTCTGGTTGCAGATAGTGCAGGTGTATTGTTGTTCTCCAGCGGTTGTGCAAGTTGGAGCTTTTGTGATTTCACCGGGTTGCCATTTGTGACCGCCTAGAGATGGTTTGGTTTCTATTTCTTTTGCATCTTTACAGCGGGTGCAAAGGTAGGTTGTGATTTCTGGATGGGTGCAGTCTTGCTTTTGAGTGACTGTTCCATTGGAATAGTCATAGTTGTGTCCCTTTGCTGGTTTATTAAAGTCCCTATATTCATAAATACATCCTGGATTTTTACAATAATATCCTGTGTACCCCATCGTTTCACAAGATGGTGCTCCATCACCCGCTAAAACCAAATTATGATTTCCTTTGCATACAGAATGTTCTTTGCTCCAGTCATCTTTAGAAATATTGGAATATGTATTTTCAATATCATTATTTTTCGGTGTAACACGAAGATTAAACATTGTATCTTGACCTAAAAGGAATTCATCAACTGCTTCTCCATTCTTATCCAACGATACACTGGTACAATCTGTATAATAGAATGTTCCATTGATCTGTACCAGGTTCCAAGCGTGCTGTAATCCGCTTCCTTTTGTTGGTCCTTCTTCAAATAATGTCAGTAATCCTGCAAAACTTGCCATGTAGTGATATAGATTTGCAAATCCATCGCATACTGCATAACCATCTAAGATTGCTCCTGTCATATTATGATAATTAGTTCGTCCAGAAGTCTCTGGATCATCTCTGTCATATTTTACATTTTTTCCAATCCATTCTCGTATTTTTTTGCACTTTTCATAATCAGATTTTCCGTCTAAATTCAGACTATCCATTACTTCATTTAGCTTTGTTATTGTCTCAGAATATCTCTCTTTTGATATATTGTAGTAAAGATTAGAATAATAAAATATTCCTTTATACGATTTTGTCTTTTCATCGTATGAAATATCACCATGATCATCGTTTTCAAGATTTCCTCTGGCATATAGAACCTGTCTTAATCCCTGTCCTTCCTCTGGATTTCCAGTTTCTTTATATGTTTCATTCCGCACATCATCATTAAACTGATTCGCTGCGTGTGCATCAATCTCATCTATCTTTTGATCAGATTTAATCTCTACTGGAATCTTGATGCTATATTTTTCGACCTTCCGTTCTACCATGATCTTTCTAGATATCTCAGCAATTCCCTTGATTGCATCCTTATAGTTGTCATAGACCTGCGATGTATCTGACGTACAGATATAATCCGTCGATCCTGATGCATAGGTCCGTAACCGATATTCAAAACCCTCTGCAGATGACTTAATTACCGCTTCTTCTGCGTGAACTCTAATCGTACTATTCCAGGTAAAAACACTAGTTATACTCAAAATCACACTCAGAAATAAAGCAATCCTTTGTTTCCATTTTTTCATAAAAATTAAACTCCTTTTCTCTTTCTTTTATATTCCCGTATACTTATATTTTATCATAGGTACTGTAGAAATCCTAATGAATACAAGGATTTTTTTAAGTTTTTCTTGTTAAAATCGTTGTATTTCTTAGGATTTCTGTTATACTAAAAAAAGATTCAAAATTACAACTGTTGTAAATAATAAAGATCCCAGATAGTCCGATAATCTTTTGGGATCTTTATTATAATTTCAATATTAAGAAAAAAGATATAATATACTTAACTAGGAAGTCGTCAGACGGCCATGCTCTCCGTTCCGAGCTTTGCGGAAGGAGGGTGATATTATGAGTACATATGAAGAATTTATGATTATCATAAATATAGCATTATTAATTATTGCCATTCTGAATTATACGAATAAAAAATAGTCGTCCTGTCCCCTGGAAAGAATAGAACGACTATTTAAGTAATATGTTCGCCGGGGCGGATGGGTTTGCTCCATCGTGCCGACTTCCTTGTTAAGTATATTATAATCAAGATCATTTGATTTTTCAATACTTTTTCTACTACTCAAATAAGTTTTGACAATCTTTAAACTAATAAAAAGAGTCCAGACACATCACTAAATCGTGTATCTGGACTCTTTTCGTTATTCTTTCATAGAATTAATCAGGTCATTAATCAGTTTCTTTCATCAGCACCACTTTCTATCTGCTTCTTATAAGGAATTTTCCGTCAGGTCCAAGACTTGAGATATATTCTAGATGTTCCTCCGGATCTGAATATTCTTCTAACCGTTTCATCAGTTTTATATATGCTGTTAAGTCTATAACAAATTCCCGCTCTAAAGCCTTTATCAGTATACTGATCAGTTTCTCCGTTCCAGGATCTTTCAGATCCAATACCTCCAGTATTGTGCAATCATCTCCTTTTTTCAATACGAACTGATCCAATTCTTCATCATAAACTAAGTACACTTTGGTCTCATCATCTTGTTTTTTCTTCACATCTTCCTCCTTTTCTTTCTGTAATATACAAACAATCCTCCTGCAATCAGAATGATTCCTCCTGCAAGTGGAAGGTAATCGGTCCATCCGCCGGTCGTTGGCAGTTTCATTGTGGAATCATTGCTCACCTCATAAGTTAAGTGATAAAAATAATAGTTATTTCCCTGCTTGATCGCTTTGCTCGTATCGACATTCTGCTTATCGACCTCTGCCTGTGACATGGTCAGTGGCAGAGTGACCGTGATAGGTTCTTTTAATAAGGTCTTTCCACCAGTAGTCTTGGTCTCTGTGATCGTATACGTATCAGGGATTAGTCCGTCAAAGGTTACTTCTCCAGCAGCATCTGTTTTCGCTTTCGCTACTTCTGCTCCATCGGAAGATGTAATGACAAATTCTACGTCTTTCAGTATTTTTCCATTGGAATCTTTCTTCTTAAGCTTGATTGATCCCTGGATCATATGGTTCGTAAATGTCGCTGCACCTGTTAACTGTGCTTTGGCAGTCGATCCATTTGGTCCGATATCAAACGTAACCGTTCCTTTGTCCTGATCGATCGTTGCATTGCTACTGTCACTTTCGATATTTTTCAGTTTGAAATACTTGATCATACCACCCTCATTACAAGTGTATGTACCATATTCCAGATCATCAAATGTCACAGACAACCTGATTGGATCACCCGGATGGTCTTTCATCTGTTTCTCGACTTCTTCCTTGGTAAACTTAACATCCTGTTCATAAGTGTGTTTCTTACCATAAACATCCGTTCCAGACAGTGTGAACGTAAAGGTTGGATTGCCAACGTCCATGTTCAGATTACCAGGATCTAAGGCTTTCGTGATCGTGATACTTCCATTTGGTCCTGTGCGATCATGGGTATTCGTAATCACTGTCAGGTCTGAATCGCTTGCATCCGTATCATACGTCGGTTTGTATCCGATCTCGGATTCTCCTGTGATCAGTCCTTCTTTCACTTCTTCCCATGTATAGTTGACTTTCTTGCCATCCACTTTTACAGGAAGGATCTTGCTGCTTGCCTGCCAGCGGTTTTCTGCACTTAATGTCAGTGTTTCTTTCACTTTTCCATCGGCTAACAGATTCACTTTCACAGATTTTGGCCGGATACCATCTTTATTATTTTGATCATTCCATACTTTTTTGACTTTCTTTTGTGTGGTGTCTGGTGTATGGGTATTTGTGATAATGATGTTCTTTGTTGTAGTACCGTTATCATCTGTCGTTTCGTTAGTTTCGTAAGAATCAACATATCCAGTCTTTGTATCACCTGTCAAATTATCAAAGACTTCTTCTTTGATTTCATAATCATATGCCTGCCCTGCTTTATCATATTTATCCAAACCATGATAAGTTGTAGTATTTGACCAATTATTTGATTCATCTAATACAACAGGTCTTAAGTAAGCTTCTCCATTCTGATACAATTGGGCTGTAATAGATACTGGTCTTAAATCATCTCCATTATCACTATCTTCCCATACCTTCTGTACGTTAATATCGACAAATTCTGGTTTATCATACTGATTCGTAAATGATAGCACATAGGTATCTTTGTCCCACGTTGCTCCAAGATTGGTATATTTATCTGGAACATTTACTTCGCTGAAATCCCATTTCTTATAATCATCCTTTTTGATATCCGTAAACATCGTCCAATTGTTATCCTTGGTCAGTGTATACGTCTTGACTTCTTTCGTCGTCGTATGTGTTGCCTTGATCGTAATCGAATCCGGCCGTATCTTCGCTGCATCGTTATGATCATCCCAGATCTTCTTCAATGCGATATAATCCAGTTTCTGGTTGACCAGGGTATCTGAATCATGGATATAGGCTGTTGTGTCATTATCCGTGTTATTCTCAGCTTTTACATCATGAATGAGATTTTCTTTTGTATCATTGATCACTTCGCCTTTAAAGGTCAGTGTTTTGTCTGATTTCTCATATCCGGCTGGTGCGTAAACCTCTTCCACTTCATACATATCGCTGCCTGTTCCATCTTTTGCATAGATATCGGTCGGCAGTCCGATGAATTCCAGATATTCGAACTGGTCATCCTGTGATGTGGCCGTTGCAATCGTAACGCCTTTCTTGAAGATTGTTTCACCTTTACTATTGACGATATCTGTTTTGGCTTTTAAGGCAAACTGGGCTCCGGCCAGCTTGTTTCCTCCCTGATCGGTCTTGATCAGATGGACGCTGTATTTCTGCAGGATATCGTTCGCATCGATATGGACGCTTGCTTTCTTGGCCGTCTTTAAGGCGATATCTTCCTCTTCTGGATTGATGACCTCTACGGTTGTCTTGATCGTTTTTTCTGGCAGTTCTTTATATGCTCCCTGACTGTCAAAACTGATGTTGATCTCGTATTTTCCTGCTTTTTCTGCATAAGTCGGTGTAAATGCTACGTCTTTATCAGTCACTTCCACATCTTCTGCTCCATCATCATCGTAAAGAATCCGCCAACTGAAATCCTCTGCCTTAAACTTGTCTCCTTTTAAGAATGTATTCTTTGGCATAGCAACGATTTTCACTGGCTGTTCTTCGGTAAACTTGTCTTCTTCGATCTTTAAGATCTGATCCATGACATAGGTTGTCTTAAGGATTGGATCACCGTAGAACATCTGGCTGACATCTTCCACATTGGATGTGTTAAAAGATGAAAGATCAAGTGTCTTGATGGAGTCCATCGCATAGAACATTTGGCTCATATCCACAACTGCGGATGTATCGATATTCTTAAAGTTAATCTCGGTCAGATCACTGCAGTTCTTAAACATCTTTGATGATACTGCATTCATGTAGATGACCTGTCCGGCTCTCTGACTGGAGATATAGTAGTCTCCGCCGTCATTCCACATCACAACACTGCCGTCTTTATTCTGTGAGACATCCGTTGTCATGGTCCCTTCTGGAGCATCTTTCCATGTAAAAGTCACAGATTCTGCATCTTTGATCTTCTGATTGAGCTTTTCACCTTTTTCCAATACATAAATGCCTTTACTTACATCGTTTCCTTCATTTCCAAATGGATCTTCCTTATCCGGCACTTTGGCTTCATCACGGATATCATTCATACTTCCTGCCGTCGTATCCCAGGTCAGTTCCAATTCATGTTTTTCCTGATCTTTGATGTAGCCGGCTGGAGCCTTGATCTCTTTGACATAATACTTTCCAAGATAAAAATTTCTGGTTTCTTTTTTATCCGCATCTTTTCTTGTAAAATAGATTTCTTTGTCTTTCGTTGTTGTCTTCTGGTCGATCAGTTCATCTTTCTTCCAGACAACAGCTCCATCATCTTTCTTGATATCCTCGTCAGCATACAGTCCGTAGACCGCTCCTGTGATTTGGTCATTGTCATAGATGAAACTCTGGGAATCTTTATCATATCCTGTTAAGACTTCTCCTGTCTTACTGAACGTGATCTCTCCGTAAACGGGTGTATCTGTTTTTTGAAACTGATAGCTTCCCTGTCCTTCGTTATCGTATGTGATCTTGACACTTGTAGATTCCTCACTCAGTTCGAACTCTTTTGCTTCTGCATCATCCATGTTGTAGCCTGCCGGTGCTTCGGTTTCCCTGATCGTGTATTTCCCGTATGGAAGATAACACTCTGCAGTTCCATCACCGCTTGTTCCAGTTGTTAAGGTTGCAACAACATCTTTATCTTCATCGTAGATCTCATAGACTGCATCATTTAACAATTTCTTTGTCTCTGCTGAACGTTTGACCAGTTCAATCTTTATCTTTCTCTCATCATCCTTATAAGGACCAAATGTGACGGTCTTGTGTACATCCGATTTGATCAGTACCACATCTTCATCTTCCATCATTTCATGCTTTGTATCGCCTTTGATCTGATGCAGTGTGTAGACGCCGATCGCCAGTGAAATCGATGTTGCTTCTCCTTTTTCATCCGTTGTCAGGGTATCGACCACTTCCCCATGCGGATCAATGATCTGGAATTTCGCCCCGACTTCCGGCACGTATTTATCTTTGTTTATTGACATCTGCTTTTTGATCGAAATTTTTGCGGATTTTGTATAGTCGTCTTTTAATCTGAATTCATAAACCTTGACTTCATCCTCGATCGATGCTTTCATTTCTGTGGAATACTGAGGTGCTGCAAGATCATAACCTTCGACACCTCTGGTCTGTAGAACGATGAACCCGCTTTTCTTTGTGTAATCTTTTAAGAGCATCGCTGCTTTCCCTTCGGAATCCGTGACTAATGTTCCAAGGATTGCATCTTTGTTATTCTTTTTCAGCTTTTCGATGTAAGACAGTCGGTCTTCGGATGTTGCCAGTGTCTGGTCCTTGAAGTCTTTGACCAGAGATTCATCCAGCACGACAAACTCCGCTCCTGGTTCCGGTTTGGATTTTCCATTTTTTACCATCGATTTTCTAATCCGGACTTTCCGGCCATTGTATGGATTATCCAGTTCAAACTTCTTAAATGTTTTATCACCGTCCTTGATCGTTACATCAAAGTCATCGGCAAGCTTATAATTATCTGTTCCTTTTGTCTGATGGACCGTGTATGTACCAGGATCGAGCTTTCCAGACTGAGCTGCCCCGTTTTCATCTGTGGTCAGTGTTTCCACAACCTTCTTCGTTGCTTTGTTGATAATCTGAAATTCTGCTTTATATTCTTCTTTTTTTGTATAAATGCCAGTTTCCTTATCACTGATTCTTGTAACCTTTGTCAACATGATTCCTGCATACTGCTCCGGATCGTTTGATTCGACCTTGTAGGTAGCTTTTGAGCCGTCAATGGTCACCCATTTATCCGGTACCATGTCATATCCATCTGTCGTTTTTGTCTGATGGATACGATAAGCTCCATAAGGCAATAAGTCTGTTTCTGCGATCCCTTTGTTATTCGTTGTGATCGTCTGTTTTAAATTGTTCTTGGAATCGTAGACTTCAAAGACTGCCTGTGCTTCTGGAACATTGTTTCCACCAAATGTCTTTAAGATCTGGATCGTTCCCTCATATTCCTCTTCTTTCAGATACTGTGTCGTATTCTTGTCAATCGTAACAGAAATATCCTGGCTGGATGTCCTGTATCCTAAAGGAGCATACTTTTCATGTAAGCGGTAATATCCTGGATACAGATCCGTTGCTTTTGCATAACCATTGGCATCCGTGACCAGCTGTGTCACAAGCGTACCTGCCGGATAGACCACACTTTTGTTGTCAGATCCTGTGATATCACGTTCTGCATATAGCTCATAGACTGCATTCTGTAAGTTCGCTTCGACTCCGTGATCTCCCCGTTTGTTCTGTACAACACCTTGTTTGTAGATCTCAAGGTCCGCTTTTTTAAATTCGTTTGTATAGTTGAACGTAAAGGATCGGACACCACCCTGTTCGACTTTGCTCTGATCTGTCTGATCAGGGATCAGATGACCAAATGGAGATTTAATCTCTTTTGTCATCCAGGTATGAACGGAAGAACTCTTTAATGCTGCAATCTTCTGCTGGGCAAGCTGCTGTGCTTCTCTCATTGCTACAGAATATGCGTTTGCTTTGGAATCATACCATCCGTTTCTGGTTGCATCTTTCTGCTGGCTCTTTGATAATTCATTCCAGTTCTTTACATATGTTTTTTTCGTTGATGTCACGCTGTAACTCACTGTTCTCTGTACGGTATAAGAAGCTTCTCCATTGTCATCCGTTGTTACACTTCCTTGATAATTCCCATCCATATAGATCTGAAATGTTGCTCCAGAAAGTCCTGCTCTTGTTTCCGCATCTTTCTTTTTAATCTTGATCCTTACGTTATCTGGGCTGGTTCCTGACTTTGTTGCACTCGTTTTCGCTTTTTCAATATCTGGCGGTGTGTGACGGAATCCAAACAATACTTGATGGGAATCCAGTTTTTTCTTTTTCACACATTTCTTCACTGTATAATAGTAGATCGTTCCTTCCGGGTCCTGATCACTGATCGTTTCGCAAAATTTCTTCGCATCTTTCTGTGAATACCCTTTATCTACATTTTTTCCTGCCTGATAGACTGTATCCTGCTTGTTTGCTCCATGTCCACATGCCCAGATATATGCCTGGCATAACGCCATGGATTTTTTGTTTTTGTTACTAAATCTGAAATACCAGTTTAATGCCCTTGCAATCCCTTTTTTCTCATATGTTGCCGCATTGATTGTCTTGTATTTCAAGGTATCCCCGGAACACATAGTTTTTCCAGAGTTTAGACAGAACACTCTGTGTCCGTCTGCTGTCATGCTCCACAAACCTTCTGATGCCGGACGGCTGATCGCAGGGATCTTATTGCTCGATAATGCCTGACTCATCGCCAGTGATGCTTCTCCTGTGGAAGCCTTAACTTCTCTGCCCTTTAAAAACAGAGATCCCCCTGAATTGCTCAGATATGTTGTCATGATCATCAGAAGGGCAAGAATGCATACAGAAATCTTTTTACAGATTTTTTTCAGTTGTTTCATCCTTTTTTCCTCCTCCCTTATTTGTATCGATTTGTAAAGTATCCCGGCTGACCATCTTTATCGATTCTTCCATACTCAGAATCTATGTGGTCTCTCGAAAATCCAGTACCATTCTGTCCTTCTAGTTCGATCGATCCATTGAACATGCCATCATCATGGATGATGTTATGCGTGTCAAAGGAACCATCCGTTTTCTTCCAGACAGCATACAGTTCATAGGTCTTTCCCGCATCGCACAGGGTGTTGACCGTCTGTCCATCCGTGTATTTTGGTTTTACTGCATCTGGATTTTCACTCCATCCCATAAAGGTATAACCCGGACGTTCAAACGTGTTTGCCGGCAGCTTATCATCCTGACCATATTTAAGATCTGCAGTTTTTTTGCCACCGGATGCACCATTGCCATCAAAACTTACTTCATAGGAACTCTTGGACCAGATGGCATAAAGTGTCATTCCATCAATATCTGTCCATGTGATCGTCTGTCCAGGAGAATACTGTGCTGTTGTTGCATATTTATCTGTGCTCCATCCAACAAACGAATAACCTTTTTTCTTATATCCGTTTGTTGCAAAGGTGTAATTTAAATCATAAGTTGCTGTTCCATCAGAAACCCATCCTGAATCCTCACCGTTTCCATCATAATAGATGTTATAGCTGTTTGCAGTCCATTGGGCGATCTCTGTATAGTTATTACATACCAGCCACCCAGTGTTTGACATCCAGCCCGTTTCCTGATCAAGCCATCCATCCAATGTGTAACCTCTTCTGGATACCGTTGGAAATGAGAAATTATCTCCATCCGTATAATACCACGTTACATCTGCACCAGTTCCTCCATTTCCATTAAAATAAATACTCCTGCCTGCCTTTTCCAGATTCAGATTGATGGAACACCAATCATAAGTTCTCCATCCTCCATCAGGGTTTGCATCCGTCTTATTATTTGTAGAACTTGTACCAACCAATGCGGTACTAATATGGATATTTATGTATCTCCAATCTCCCTGGCTGGAATGTTCTGAACTATCCCAGAAACCATCATTTCCGCCACAATAAAATGTTATGTCCTCATCTGGATTTACAGATATCGGTTTGTTCACCGTTACATGGTCCCAGGAACGATGCTGTTCATGTGCCGGTAAGTAATATTTGATTGGGATCGTCAATAATGTATAGTTATTCCTGCTGTTTTTTTCTGGCCAAATGGTTGCTCTGTTCTCATTTCCATTTATCTGAAGACTATAACTTCCGTATCCACCGGAATAATGCGATATCGTATATGGATGCTGGCTTTTTTTAAATGTTGCACCACTGACATTTTTATTTTTTTCGTAATCATCACTATGCACATACATCGTCAGACTGTCACTTTTCCCATCCGGTCCATTGATGGTTACTGTTAAATGTCCATCCACAAAATGCTTATTCCCTCCGGTATCATATGTACCATATGCCTGGGCATTTCTCATCTGATGCCATGCTAACACAAAAACAAAGGTTATCACGACTGCCAAAGCTGCCATGATCTTGCCTTTTCTTGTCAAAGCTTTTTTTCTGTTTCGCATCTGACCTCTTCCTCCTTTCCAATCTCTTTCTTCCATCCTTGATCTATCTTAAATTTCGTTTCTTTCTTCTTGATATCCATACCCCTCCTGTCATTATCAGCAGACCTATGCCTACATATCGTATCCATTTTTCTTCCTCTATCTCTTTTCTGGAAGAACTATGTATTTGTATTTCTTCCTTTTGTTTCCTGATCTTCTGTCCATGATCTCTCATGCAGTAGACGATATACCGGTATCTTCCATGTCCCCGGTATGGATGACAGGTTAAAAGCGTGGCCATGTCTTTTCCTTTCTGGATCAGGATCTTATCCATATCATACGGATCGATCACTTTGATCTTTGTCACTTTATAAGTCAATGTTTCCCATGGATTCTTGATGATCACTCTGTCTCCTGTCTTTAGCTGTTCGATATCCCGAAAATACGGAATCCCCTGATATCCACGATGGGCAGCGATCACACAGTTGCTGTCTTTCTGTCCTAATGGAAGAGACGTCTGGCCCATGATCGCTGCTCCTTTTTTCATGTTTTTCATCGTGGCTCCCAGATATAATGGAAGTTTTTGTTTTATCTTTGGAATCTTTACATATCCAAAAGTATTTTTTTCATTTCTCAGGATGATTGGTGCACTGCGGTAACTAAATACGTCCTTTAATCCTGTCTGTTTTTCCTGGAAGATCTTTCTGTTATAATAGACTGCTTTCTGATACAGTGAATCATCTAGCTTATTTCTGTTTCCCGCATATGTCAGTTCTTTGATTATCTGATCGGACTGTTTCTGCTTCAGGTATGATATGATCTCCGGATAGAACAGTGATCCGATCCCCGCCGCCAGAAACAAGATCCCGATGATATTTATAATCTTTTGTTTCATCCCTGTCTCCTTCCTCTGATCTTTTCATATCCTTTTCTTGCTGCAATCAGCACAAATATGATCAGCAGGCCTGCAAGAATCGCCCGCTTATAGACTTCCATCCACTGGGAATGATGATCTCTTGCTTTTGCATGTTCCTCTTTTTCATGATATGCCGTACGTACCCCGCGGACCAGCAAGCGGTGGTCATTGACTCCATATGGTGTACAGGTAAGCAGAGTCACATGATCTTCTCCGTCAATGATCTGAAGCTTTCTAGTATCTTCCGGTTTTACCACCTCAATCTGGTCCACTTTGTAGGCAAGTTTCTGATCCAATACATGGATAAAGAACAGATCTCCTTTCTTCATTTCCGTGAGGTCTGTAAACAGCTTCGCAGAATTAAGTCCGGTATGCCCGGTCAAGACTGCATGGGTGCTTTTCCCTCCGACTGGAAAGGAAGATGCCGCAAGATGCCCGATCCCGTGTTCCAGAACTTCGGTGGATGTTCCATGATAAATAGGAAGACTCACTGAGATACATGGAATCTTTATATAGCCCATAATACCCGAACCATCCAGATTCAGGATTTTGTTATAAAAAAGCGTTTCCCCGTTGGACTTTTTATCCTTAAATGGGTCAGTCAGCTGTACTTCGGATTTTGTCAGGTCTATGTTATACTGTCTTGCCTCAGCAATCGCTTTTTGTTTTATTTCCTGGTCCATTCCGTTGGCCTTTTTCTGATAGCTTTCCACACTCGATCCTGCACTGTGTTCGAAGAAGAAATTACTTACAAACGGATAAAACAGCAGTAGAAATCCTGCCAGAATGATAAATACCGGAATGATCTTCTGTTTCATACCGTCTCCTTTTATCACAGAACGCACTGCCATATATGACAGTGCGATTCGTATCTTTCTTAGCTTTTTCCTTATTTTTCAGGCTGTCTTTTATTTCTGCGAAGGATCATCATTCCGCATCCTGCAGCGACAACTCCCGCAATGATCAGAAGATAGCTTCCTGCCCCACCTGTCATTGGCAGCATAAACTGTTTCTGGTTTGTGATCTCCATGTTGACGTAAGCATTATTGGATTCATCCCGCTTTGTCATAGTTACTTTTGTGTTATCAACCGTCGCACTGGCTGCAGTTGTCTGAACCGTCACATCATTCTTTAATGCAGCACCATTAGGGACTCCATCATTTGCTGTGGAATCTGTATCAGATTTGCTCTGGATTCCTGTAATGTTTGCTTCAGTTGGTGTAATGTTAGCTTCTGTCTTTGTAATCTTTACAATGATCTCTTTTTTTAACAGGGAGTATCCTGCATCAGAATGTGTCTCTGTAAATCCGTATTCATCGGCTTCAATTCCGTTGATCACAAGTTTTCCTGTAGATGATGGGCTGAACTGTGTTGCATCCGCTTCTGTGGCTGATTTTCCTGTTACCTGGTAAACACCGTTGCTTCCTGTTGCCACTAAGTAGTAGTTGTCAGATTTATTCTGTACAACGAATTTAACCTTGGTTGGATCACCTTTTCCGTCGGAAAATTTCTTTGTCAGATCATATCCGTAAGAATATACGATACTTTCATCTTTTAAGATGTCATAGTAGTTTGTGCTTGTTCTCTTCCATGTCAGGGATACATCATTCGAATTCCCCTTGTCACCAAGAACAACTCTGTCATCTGTATTTACTTTGGCTGTGTAATATACCATGATGTATTTATCAGAGTATTTCTTGTTCAGCTCGTTAAGCCCTGCTTTTGTCATCTCAATCTTCATTGTGGAACCGTCACCGGATTTTCCGTATGTGGTTGTAAATTTCGGATTTGTGTCAGAACTCTTCCATACAGCGATCGCACCGCTCTTATCGACGTTGTTGACATTTGTGCTGTCCGCTGCATCCCTGTTTTCATAGATCGCGATCACAGCATCTTTTGAATATGTCATTCCTTTCGCCATCGTATCATCAAATGTATAAGTTGTCAGATAGGTTGTGGATGATGTGATATGTGGCAGTTTGGAAATAAACTGATAATCCAGTTTTTCAGCTTTAGATGCTGTTACTGTGCTCTGATATTTGTATTCATTTCTTGCAGAAGTAAAGTCTGCCAGTTTATCTTCGTTTGCAGTCGTTACGTTATCCTGATCCGGATTATTTCTAACTCTCTTATCCAGTGTTGGATTTCCTGTTTCATTTTTTGGATAGCAGATCACATCGTAGAACCAATCATCCCCGTTGGAATCTGTGGATGGTAACTGTACAAACCACGGATTTGTTGTATAAGTTACATTTTCCGGGACCTTTGTCTCAACGATCAGATAAAGACCAAGAGGCAGTTTGTCTTTACTTGTTACACCATTGGCATTTGTTTCATCCATGGCTGTTCCGCTCTGTCCCATGTAAGCTTCTAATTTATCTTTGGTCGCTGTATTGTCTTCCAATGCCTGAGCAAGCTTGTCATTAATGATCTGACTTGTGAAATATGTCTTGCTTCCTTCTGTCTTTGCTGCATCAGAGGATGCCAGACCTAGGATCTGCTGTAAAGCAGTTGGAAGTTCGTAAATCATCTGGATTTTTCCATTCTCACTTTGCTGTTCAACATCCCCAACACGCAGGTAGCTGAATTCTACCCCTTTGATGGCATATTTTTCTAACGCTGCTTCCGCGGCAGTGTCCTGTTTCCCTGTGGATGTGAAGTTATCTAAGTTTACCCCTCCCTGTTTTGCTGCAGTCATGTCGTATTTGTGGATCGTTAATGATCCTGTTTTACTTGTATCAATCACATCTGATGATGCAGCCTTAACATTAACGATCGGTGCAAATATCATTACTGCAGTTAAAGCAGCAACGGTTGCTTTTTTGATCATATTTTTAATTCTCATATGTATTTCCTTTCCAGGGAATTTTTACCCCTTACTACTTTTTCTTTAAGTTTTTCTCTACCTCATAATAATCTGGTGAATCTCTAATTTTCATGACATTTTCGTTCCTTTAACAGTTTTATAATTGAAAAAACATTAAACAGATACTTTATTCTACAGTTACCTGTTCAATGTTTTTCATAACAATAGTTTTTGTATCCATCTGGTGCTCCAAACCGTCTTCTGGATATTTTTTATTGATTGTCTTAATTGTCCTTGAAAGAATCTGATATTTTCTTTTCGCTTCCGTCTGTGCAATCGATCTTAAAAATCTTTCTGTAAGGTAATAAATTTTATCGCCATTCAACATTTCATATTTCTTTTCTTTTAACATTACTTTCTGTAATGACAGATTAAATATAATACCTTCAGAAATTCTTTTCCCTAATGGTAAAATCTTTTTATGTCTTATGTTACTTATAATCTCTTCATTATCGTATTTCATAAGTTCATGCATAAAACTATTTTGATAATTCAGTTTGATCAATGCATAATAGATTTCCTGGTTCGTTTGAAAGCTCAAGCATAGTAAATCTGCGGATGGAATTTCAACGCTGTCGCACATAATATCAAACAAGCGATCTGCAAGATATGCACTTGTTTGGATAAAGGATTTATCATCTTTCTCATTCATTTGTTCGAGTTTCTGAAAAACTGGTTCTTTTGTGTTCCAGTCTGCAGCTTTCAATTCGTCACTATTGAGTAAATAACATACTTGTTTTCTAACCAGCTCTATGACATCTGGCTGCATCATAAATAAATCTTGTGCAGGAGCAAATTTACCAAGTTCAACATTGAGTAGATGAATAACTGCTTTTCGGAATATAATATCGTCTGATAAAATAATCATAGCTGGTCTCCTTTTTCATTAATTATCCATTGTAATTTCTATATCCTCTTCTACCATTATTTCATTATCACTTGCCATATAAGTTTCCTGTTCATAGGTAGCTTCATCTGACCAAAAATTTTCTTCTGACTCCCATGTATTTTCTTCTTTATATTCCGTTGATTCATCTAACCCATTTTCTTTCAACTGATTCTGAATTTCTTCATAAGAATACTTTTCAACATCAATTGATATTCTTTTATTTACAAAGCCATGGTCACCAATATCATATGAATTAATGGCTTCATCCCTTCCATACGCTTTGTAATCAAAATAACCTTCCATACCAGCAGCTTTAATCTCTGGAGCCAAACTGTTATTTTCAAACAATGCATATCCAAGTTTTTCTTCTGGGTCTTTTACATTTTCGTCAATCCAGTCTGGAAATCGTTCATATGGCACTTCATCGGCCTGCAGGCATACATTGGAGATTTCTAACGGAGAAGTAATATCCCTTGCATCACAATAATCCATCACTTTCTCATAATCCTGTTCTGGCAACTGCTTTAATTGAGCTACAGCTTGATTTAATTCATATATATCTTCATATTCACTGATTTCAAAATCTGCCTGATAATCAAAAATCGCCATGTCTGGATGATTTTCTGTAAGATGCAACTGCTCTGTTAGGATTCTTTGTAATTCCTGTTCCTCAATCCCCAAAGTAAGCCAACGTCCTTGATCCAATCCCATGTTATAACTTCTAAGATTTTGAGCGTAAACTTTAACATCCTTCATCTATATACCTCCTAAATTTCTAAATCTAATTCCATCTCTGATTCATTGATTACAATATCTGGATGTTCATACTCTGCTTCTTTTGACAAACTTTCCTGATTTGCTTCCCAGAGATTTTCCTGCTTATAATTTCCATCCAACGCTTCAGATACTTGATGGATCAACTCTGATGTATCATAGTTTTTTGTTGGCATTCCATGTTTAATTTTATCTTGCAATTCTTCCACACTGCTAAAACCAAGCATTTCTGCTTCTGCTATTACTTCCTCTGGAAATACATTTTGTTTTTCTTTCTCCTGCATATCTGCTTCTTGTTGCTCGGGCAGAAATTCTTTGATGTTTTCTAAAAATTTTTCTTTTACCAATCGGTGACCTTCCGCATCATCCGGATGCCTTAATTCACTTTTTTCGAGATATTTAACTCCCGCTTCAATGCTACCTGCTTTTACAGCTCGTTTTATTGCAACCCTTAATTTTGCATTTCCTGAATTACTTAGTTCCTCACTCTGTATCTCTGAAATTTGCTTTTGCTGCATATCATGTTGCTGCTCTGCCTGAAATTCCTGATAATTTTCTATCAGATAATCCGAAATTTCTGATGCATTATGGACGGCTCGGAATAATTCGTTTGGATCATTTTCCAAAACTGAAATCCATGAATGAAGATATGCCGCATGATCATTGATTGCTTCATCTGACAGCTTAATTCCCAAATCCATCTGTAAAAAGGCACTGCCAAATTCAGCATTTAATTCCTCTTTTGCATATTCTGGTGTCCCAAATTTATTGTTTAATTGTCGATTTAACCTGTCCGGATGCCCTGTTGAATGAGACATCTCATGCAATGTAACTGCTAAAAACGCTTCCTGACTCTTAAAATGATCTCTTGGCGGAAGCATGATTTTATCTTCTGTCGGAGAATAATATGCCCTTGGCTGCATTGCCTCAACAATCTCACACTGACTGGAAGCGATCACTTCTTCTGCAACCTGCAGCATTTCATTTTTCTCCATCGGAATCACTTTTGGTATCGGTCCGATTCCGTCGATCTGTTCTGCATTGAAAACCCTGAAAAAATTTACATATGGATTTCTTAGCTTAATCATCTTTTTTTCAAGCTCGCCATTTTCATTTTCTTCTTCAATGACCTTTGACCATATCCATTTTTCAAGCAGCACCGACTTTGCACCTTTTTTTATTCGATACCCTTGTTTATTTGCCTGTTTTAACGTCATCCATCGAGGATCTTCATGCTTTTGCTCTACCGATGCCATCAAAAGTCTTAACAGATTCACTCCCTGATACCTTGCACCACTGATCGGATTATGCGGTAATCCATACAAACCAACGCTGTTCCACATTTCACGAACTGGATGTACTCCATCCTGCATCTTGTGAATCAATGTATCCACCAGCTCTTTCCTTGATTCAGAAACAATCTGTGAAGCAGTCTTTTTTGCCTTTGACTTTGCCATGTCTGTTCCCTCCCAACTAAAAAAGGGCTTCGATTTTCATCTTGTCCCTTTTGTTTTACTTGTTTGATTTTTTGAATTCATTTAGTGACTGTTCTGTGATTCCAAATCCAGATAACTGGCTAATATCTTTGATTTCTTCACCTGTCAATTCATCTTCATCGACCCAGTCAAGTCCATCTACTTCTTCCGGACCTGCAATCATTTTCTGAATCCATGTAATATCCTGAACTTTCAAATCCTGGTTATGATTTCTCATTTGCTCACCTCCCTGTAAATACTATAGATATCTAGAGTGTATATAATATTGTTTTTTCCAATGATATATTTTATTTAAATTACTATTGTCTTCTTAGGGTGACATTCATTTCTACCTAAATAAGAACGTGCCGATCAAGTTCCTGAATCTGTTGTAATTTTCGTAAAATTTGATTGTCACAATACTTCTTTTTTAGCACCTTCCAGGTATTTATCATCTCAACTTCCACCATAAAATGCTCAATTCTAATTTGTGTCATATTGTATACATGTCGGATAACTCTGTAACATCTTTTCACAAACTGGCCAAGATTAAATTTCTCCAAACATATCCTGACAAACATCACGCATTCTCCATGAATGATCTTTTGTGAAATATGAAGTAGTTTCCTGTATATCAGTGTTTTCAATGCTCTGCGAGTCTTATAAAATGGAATTCTTAATGTTGCAGCTAATCTTTCGATTGAAAAATATGTAAAAGCTTCTTTATCTGCACGCATAATCAAATATCCGAGTAATAATTTCTCATATTTGTTCATTTTCATGCTTCGATACAAGATCTGAAGGCAGAGATACTTGTATTCAATAGAGACTATAACTTCCTCTTTTTTTAAGAATTCCTGAAATACTTCCTCTTCCTGAATCCACTGTTTTATATCATTATCATTGAAAAAAACCTCTCTTTGCTCCTCTGGAGTTAAATAATATCGATTTGTAAATTGTTTTCCCATTGCTTTCTGCTCTGCTTTTACAATATATCCTTTTTCTGCTAAGGCATTGGTCTGTCTCTGAATGGTACGTTCACAAAATCCGATTTCTTTTTCCATCGTATTTACAGCCGGATAGCAATACCCTTTTTTGTCCATACGGCTTAATAAATTTAAAAATACACTCTTGCCTGCCGTTGTAATCTGTGGATCAGCCATGACTTTTTTAAAACTTGTGAACATCTCCATACTATTTTTCTCCTAAAATCTTATTTAATCTTTTCTCCTGTATCCGGCTCAGTATTCTCTGCCGGCTGCATCTCCCAGTCTGATGTATCCTTGGGTGCTTCTGTCATCTGCTCTTCTTCTGTCGTTTCTTCTGTCTGTTTTTTTTCTGTACTAACTTCTGTTGTTGTAACTGCAGATCGTTTTGTTTGTTTCTTTTGCGGTCGATTTACGATCACTGCTATTATGATCAACACAACCATTACTATCACAGCAACAACAAGTGATACTATTTTCCCTTGTCTCTGATTCATTCCCTCACTTCTTTCTGATTTTCAACTGCATAAATATAAGTCCTGTAATCGTTTTTTTCATAACTACAAGTAACAAACGTATACAATCGTTTCCTGATACTCTGATCTGGTAAATAACTAATAGATTGAATTCTTGATAGATAATTTTCTCTATCCTTTTTATTTTTGAATTCAATCGGTAATTTTTCTGGTTTGTTTGCACGTGCAGCAATCACTTTTAATGTCCTGGTCTCTTTTGGAAGATATAAAATAATATTTTGATGCTTCTTCCAGAACGATCGATTTTTATATTTTACAAATGTTGCAAACATCGATCCATCTCTCATATGATGCCCATAGATAACATTATTATCTGACATGAAATCTTTTTTACATTTATAATCTAAAAAAATACAACCCGATGGATTGTACTTCTTATGGAATGTCCTATGCAAATATGTACTATTATCTTTTCCCTGAACGATCGGATAACTAACTTTTGTTCCTGGTACTTTAATCCAGGCAACAATGTCTTTATTCATTCTTTTAAGTTTCTTCCAATTGATAGATTTTTCTGTTTGTACTGCTTTTTGCAACGTATTATATTCTTTCTGTGCTTTTTTATATTTCCATTGATTAATCAAAATCTTACCTGCAAAAAAAGCGATTGCTGTAAAACATAGAAACAATAATATATCGCATATCCATCGTTTTATTTTGATATTATCCAAAATGGACCTCCTGCTCCTGCATCAGAATTTGATTCATTCACTATCAGATCTAAACTCCAAGTCTGTTTTGTTCTGTTTCTTGAACCACAGTCAGCCACCGTTATTTTTCCATCTTTGATTCCTGTTAATACGATAAAATGACCATTATCTGTGAAATGCCCTGGTGCCATAAGTGCTACCACAAGTTTTCCAGTCTTTAAAGCTTTTATAATCTGAGATTTATCTTCTCCAATAGCCTTGCATTTTACATTATAATGTTTCGCTAATCCAGGGATTACACTATGAAGACTTCCTGAACCTTTTATATAATATCCATTTTTTCCAGCCCATTCACATGTCTGGCGAGGCGTTACTTTTTTCCCTGTTAATGTTGAAATACAGATTGCCATGCTAGTCGGTCCACAACCACTACTTCCTATTGTTGATGTGCTATACGGAAGACTTTCCCATGCGGCATCTCCCTGATTATAATAAACAACCTTCAATCCACTGTTTCCCTCAAGAAGCGAAATTTCAGCTGAAGAATCTCCTGTTGCTATAGAATAGTATTTCATTACTTTTTCTGCATGATTGGGAGTCCCTTTTGCACCTGCAGGCATCATTGTATCACTGTATTCTTTACTAAGTGCCAAAGTATATTTCCCACCATGTTTTTTTATCCATGATATCCACCGATCCATGCCATAATTATACCCTTGGATTGCAACTTTAATATGATCAATATCATAAGGACTTTCAACATCTGCTTTTTTTAATGCATCTCTTAATTCTTGAACCCCTGCATTAATAGAACATTCTCCATGTCCTGTTGGAATTCCATTAGGACTATGACTATGTCCACCATTATTATTCTTTGTTTTTAAACAGTACAGTCCATATGCTCCTTCTGCCGCCTGCATTGGATCTGGTTCACTTCCCGAAGATTCTGCCTGCATCAAAGCTAAAGCAAGATCTACATAGTCTGGTATCTTGTATTTTGTACAATATTGACTAACCATAGGTCTCCATTTTTCCACCTGATCTGATAATGGAGAAGCTGCTGTTCCAGCTGTTGTTCCCATATCAGAAGCTGCCAACATAGCTACAATAAAAAACAAAATAGGTATTAAAATAATGATCAATAATTTTTTTCTGTTTTCTTCATCCGCAAGGATACGCATTGCGAAATAAGCTTCATTCATTTATCGACCACCTGCTTTTCCAAAATATGCCCATTTATAATCCGGAATTTCAAAATTAACATGTAATCTCTTTGATCCAATCATAAACAATGCATGTCCTCTTCGTTTACTTTCCAGAAGCTCCCTTTCTGCTTCTGTCAAGTTATACAATTTACTCGTTTCTTCCAGATTCTTTCCATCGGTTCCAAACAAAATCTTGTAACATGGAGTATCAAGCAATGCCTGTCCATACATCTTAACCTTTGGGTCCAAAAAATCGACCACACTATGACTGATAATAATCAATCCTGCTTCGTACTTTCTGTCTCGTTTTGCTACATTTCTTAAGAATACTAACGATTGTGGTACATCTGGATCGATCATCAGATATGCTTCATCACAAACGAGCATTACTTTTTCAGTTCGATCTTTACTCATGATATTCCATGACCACGTTTGCAATAAGAAATATTGTGCACGTTTCACATTGTCTGATGTTGATTGCAGAGAATATGTATCTAATACTGTAATATTACTGTTAGTTTCTAATGTAGTTGGACCATTCCATAATGCAGCATCAGCTCCATTTGCAGCATCTTCTAAATATAGAACAAGATCTTCATAAATATCTGCCTTAGTGTCTTTTTGTTCCTTATATAGCTTCTGTTTTTCTTTCAATTTGTTATACAAATCTGACATAATAGGGAAATCTTCTGGTCTTAATTTTGATGCATCTGTATTCCAATCAATTCTAAAATCCTTATATAGCTCAATCAATGTCATTTTTAGAACTGCCTTATGCTTATCAGTTAAAGACGGCAGATATATTGAGAAAAACACCTCTAAATGTTTAATATATAAAGCCAGATCTCCGAGTCCATTTCCATCATCTTCTTTATCATAGTAATCTGTAATTCCCGGTTCTGTTTCATCTGGAACATCATTTCTTGGAATTGGCATAATCTGTAATGGATTTACACGTGCTTTTGGTGAGCCCCCTGCATCTAACCAATTGCCATTTAGATTTTTACAAAAATCTTTATATTCACTTTCCGGATCAATAAATATCAGTTTTGTTCCTAGCATAAACTCTGACAAAGTAATATGCTTTACTGCCGCACTTTTACCACTTCCAGGGACCCCCATAATAACAAAGTTAGAATTTGTTCGATCATTTTCACGCAGCCAAAAGTCTAGCACAACTAGTCCTCCAGTTGCATCTTTTGCAACATAACAACCTGCATTATCATTCAGTCCTGAAAAACTAAACGGGAATCCACCGACAAAAGTTCGAAGCGGCATAACACGATTTGATACCTCATTTAATAATGGATTTTCAATATAAAATGGTGCAACATGCTGTAATGCATGTTTTTGCATCAATGTAAGTGGTCTAACTTTCAGATTGGTCATTGCACATGTTCCACGCATCTTCTGTTCTACTTTTTTTAAAGATTCTTTATCTATTGCCATTGGAATTAATGTTCCTGCCAATTCTCCAACAACTTCTCCATTTTCATCGATTTGCTGCAGCAATTTCATTCCATCTTTTGCACCTTTTTCTGCTCGTTGTTGCTTCAATCGATCTTTTGCTGTTCTTGCCTGTCCTGATAGCATTGTTATATTCTTGTTAATACTCTCCAGGATTTCCCCTTGGTTGGGCGTAAAAGTAAAGGAAACTGCTGTTGATGGAATATTTGTAATACGTGTTAACCATCCATAATTTGGAGCAGGTGGATATTTTATCACACCGTATCCTTTACAGTAGTTTTCTCCTAAGGTAAAATTATTGGATTCAAATTTCAATGCGATCGGCGAAATAATATTTAATAAAGAAGCATTTTCTTCCATTTTCTGTTTCTTAGCCATCATATCACTCCTTTTAATATTGGTATTGATGCATCTGTCATCTCATCTTCAATTGATACAACTGCCGGATTATTCACAAGGTTACATAAACGAACTATATCCTGATCCTTTATGATTTCTGTTTTAATTCCGACCGCCTCAAAATGCTCTGCAAATTCACTAATTCTTTTCTTTAGATCTCTTTCCACATCTTCTGCAGCTTTCATAGATAAGTAAAAAAAGAACTGTCTTTCTACAATTTCATCTCCAAATGTGAAATCAGATAAATTTTCCATTTCTTTTCTAAGTAACTCTCTTCGATATGGATCACTTGTCTCATTACGGAGATGAGCATACGATTCCAAAAGAGGCTGCATATCTACCGGACGTGATATCGCAAGAAAATGAAATGGTTCTTTTTCAACTGATAGTTCTGCCGTCAGCTGCTTCACTAACGTTTCTTTTTCTCTTTGGGATAGCAATCCTACGCTGACTGGTAGTATCTTAATATAACCAATTACATATCCATCTCTTGTATACAGATAATTATTCTGGATATTCAATACATTCGTAAATTCCTGGGCAGTTATTTGTTCTGCTGTAAGTTTCTTCTTTTTTTCTTTTTTCTTCATGTACTGCTCCTTTATTTTCTCTTCTTTCTCATTGTTTCTTCCATTAATTTTGCTCTGTTAGCTTTCTTCGAAGCCAATTGATGATAGGCTTGTGAAAGTGGGCAAGTGGAATCCAAGAATAAAGGGGATTTATCGACATATTCTTTTCCGTTATAAATAACCCTTTCGAACCCCAGTGCAAATAATTCCTCGTTCGTAATTCGAACCTTTATTGTTTTGTTTGACATTTTTTCTATTCTCCTTTATTTCTATTCTTTTTTCCTTAGTCATTTATTTATCCCCACATTTTTCATTCAACCTTATAATCAACATTGAATTCTTCCTTTGTATGATTTTTAGAATTCTCTGTTGTGGTTTTAGGCTGTTGCATTGTTACACGTTTTTTTGCTGTCGTTGTTCGTTTTTTTTGTGTCGTTTTTACTGTTTTTCGGACCTTTTTTACCGTTTTTTTCTTTTTTGCTGTTGTGTTCCGCTTTTTTGTCGTTCCAACTTTTTTTCTTGTAGATGTCGTAATATTTCTTCTATCTGTTGTTGTCTTCTGTGTTGAAGATTCTATCTTTTTTTCTGTCTTTTTTTCTGTTTTTCTTTCTGTCGACGCCTTTTTTTCTTGTGTCGTTGCTGTTTCTGTCGTCACTTCCTCAGTTGCTGTCTGCGTTGTTCCCTGTGTTGTAACCTTTTCTTTCTGTATTTCTTTTGTTAAATGCTGCTTCTTTTTGCCTGCATTTATATTTTTCAATACAATAGAAAGTCCAAAGAAAACCAATACAATGCAAAAAAGCAGGATCATAATAAATCCTGCTTTTTTCATGTTAATTTTGAATTTTTTTGACTTCTTCTTTTTTTCTTGTTTTTTGATTTCTGAAACTATTTTACTATTTTGTTCAACTATACACTCTTCTTCAATATTAGTATTCTCTGTATCTAAAATTGTGTTTTGACTCCCAAGTAACTCTCTAAAATCCTTTGTATGATCATTTTCAAATGGATTATCAATATTAATGCGTATGTGCCTGTTTTCATAATGCAGGATCGATTCTCCATCATCTGATTCACACCATATTTGTATATCGCACTGTTCAAACATCTTTTCTATTGGATCTTCTTCACAAAAAGAACAGACTGTATACACCACACCTTCTTTTCCACTATTACATAGAAATGAAATATCATTCCACTTATATATGCCATTTTCTCCTATTAACCCATAGTTTGATGACAGTTTTGGAAGTATTGCTTTTTTTACATTTGTTGTTATTTCACAAAGACATAAATTTTTCTCTGCCTCTGAAAGTGTCTTCACAAAATTAATTGCTGCCAATACTGCTGTTTTTCTATCCTGCGATAAAAAACCTATCTGTATTTCCTGCTTTTGAACATCTATCTTTGGCTTTTCCGAGATTTTTAAGATCTTTCTTAATGATTCAAGAATATTTTCATTCTGATCAACAATTTCTATTCCTTGCAAATCTAGAAGTTCACTTTTATCTCGAACAATCAAAATAATCTTTATCTCTGGAAAGCTATTTTGAAATTCTATCAGATCTTTTGAATTTTCCAACGCTACCTGCTCAATTACAATTGCTTGTGGCTTCATTGTATCGATGCTGATATATTCTCTTTTGATAAAATCTGTCAGCCTACAATTATTCCATACAATATAATTCCGATGAAGGACATTCAGTTCTGATCCAAGATATTCTAATTCCTGTGTGATTAAAAAAAGAATCATTCTTCTACCTTCCATTCATCTTTATATTTATATAAATATACTTGTTGCTCTTTCAGGTATGCAATAAACAATAAAACAAATGCTCTCATCGAAATATTGCCCTCCAGTCTTGTATTAAACCCTATACATGCTGTAATTCCAATCATGATCGTTAACACTACGATTGATAGATCCCGAGATATTCCATACAAGATAATTGAAAAAACAATTACAAATGCTGACATAAGGATTGTGAGATATAATTCTTTTTTCCCAAATCCAGGAAAATATTCATGCTGAGCCGTCACATACGTTGGTATGTATAAATCCTCTTTTTCTCTTTCTTCCATTAATTTTTCCTCACTTTCTACTGATAATATTTTAAAATACTATCTTTCAAACTATAAATCAATATTGTTAAAATCATAAATAAGATAACGTTTCTACCTCTTCGAAAGTTAGTTTCTTTTGAATCAGGATCATTAATCGTACTAAAAATCAAAGTTATAATTCGAAAAATTCCTCCTGCGTTAATTAAAATCATAAAAGCTTTAATTAAATCTGTAATTGTATTCATTTTTTCTCCTAATGTGCAAATATTCGTCTAATATTTGAAGCAACTTGTAATTTTCCTGCCAATCCACTACCTTGATTCGCAAACAGATAATCCTGAATTAACTTCGGTCCTTTTAATGCCAATGATCCAAATGCTACGGACCAGATTACATGCCCGGTTAATAATAAAGCCATAGCTAATCGAAGCAAAATAATCTGCAATGTACAAGTAAATCCCATCTGCAGAAACTTTTTTCCAGCAATCTTAAAAGATCCACCGTCACTATCCATAAGTCCTACACTTAAAAGTGGAATAGCAAATTTTAAAACCATTAATTCTGCACCATTCTTGATTATCTGTATATATATCAAAAAGATTATAATTAAAAATATGATAAGCAATAGAACTGTCGTTATTCCATTTCCAAATAGTGTCAACAAGAATTGATCTTTGATTGCTTCTATTTCTCCCTTACTTCCAATCGCCGTTAATATTGCTTTTGTAAAAGTTTCGAAAATATTGACAAGTGATGTATATAATCCTAAAAATGTAACTGAAATTGCAACCGCCTGACAAAAGCCTGTTAAAATATGAATTGGATCATGATCTGGATCTCCATCCGATTGCAATATATAAATTGAAAAACCCTTTTGGACAAATTTTAATATCAGCAATGCAATTGCATATTTTAATATCACTGCATTAACTTTGCTTAGGCTTAAACCCTTAATTAAATGCTTTGTACTAATGTAATTTTGGCAATTTAATGCTATATCCATTAGATCAACAAGGAATTTATTAATCAACTTAACAGCATCCTTCGCGAGATCTTCTAAAAAATCATTGAATAAGCTTTTTAACATTTAAGACCTCCTGATATTTTCTATTTATAGTAAGATAAAATTGTTGGTACTAGTGCAACAACTGAAACAACCAGAACCATACAGACAAGGATTATACCTATTCTTTTTTTATACATTTTGGTATCCATATCATCTGACATTTTCATGCGGATTAGATTATAGATAATCATTACAATTCCAATCACAGAAGACAATCCAATCAATGGTGTCTTCATATCATTAAACATGCTTTTAGTTCCAGTAAATAATTTAGAACTTCCAATACCACCTGCATATACATGATTTTGTGCCATCAAAAAACAGGTAATCATATTCATCATAATTACCATAATTTTTCCTCTAAGTTTCATTAATTTGTTCTTCATTTTGTTTCTCCTTGTTATTTTTTTGCAGCCTTGGCCGCTTTTTCTTTTTGTTGCTTTAATATTTGTGCATCAATGTGTCTTTTCCACACATTCCAAATTCCCCATAATTCCATTTTTGAATTATGGGGACGTTCATTTTTCTTATGCTCTTCTGCTTTTTTTTGTCTCAACCGATTATTATGCTCTTCATCACCCATACCTAAAAATTCATTCATCGCATATTGTGACAAATCTGGGGCATACATAATCGCCGGATCAGAATCTGACATAACTAAAGAATATGGCCTTTTCAGCTTGCCGACCTCATCCGGATACAGTAATGGCCGTCCCATTAAATTAGAACTTTCCCCATCACTTCCACCATTTCTAAATGTACCTGACGGAGTATTATTGCTTTTTGAATAAGAACGTGTTGTATAGTTTCCTAAATCTTCAGATATTTTCTTCTTTGTAGTCGGATTTGGACTTCGAAGATATATCTTTATATCAGCATTATCCTGAATAATCTGTGAAACTTTTTCTCCATACACATCGTCCAACTGAGCATATGACTGGATAAACATAAAATGTCTGATTCCTTTTCCTGTTCCAAATGATGTTTGTTGTCTCATATTCGTAATCTTGGTAAAGTTTCCAATTTCATCGTCTACAAATGTCCATCTTTTTGGAATACGTCCACCATACTTTGCATCTGCTAAGTAATCAATTTGATCTGATAATTGACGAAGTACCAGACTCGCCAATGGGAAATATGTTTTGTCTCTTGCTGGCAGACAAAGATAAACGATTACTTTCTTTCCTTCTTCTATCAGCTTTTCAATGTCAAAATCACTAGCATTCGTCATTTGGTTAATCGCAGGAATTGTCAATAATTTCAATGTCATAATTGCTGAAACATAAAAAGAAGACCTTGTTCGCATAGCTGCAACCTTTGTCGCTGCTAACAAGATCTTTGCTGGATGATCCTCTGGAAGAGAATCGATATAAAATTGTAAAGGCAGGGCTCCTCGATATTCTGAACACATTTCAGTGATAAAATAAAACACGTTGGTCAAGTTTTGATATTCTGGATGATCCTGATTATCATAGCAAACAGCCATAATTGATGCCGCTAACGTCGCTGCTTCTCCATCATTCCAAAGCTTATCACCATGCTCTGGTGGTTCTCCTACTAGCTGACTTACCAGACTCCATGTTTCTTCAATTGCTCGAGATATATCTTTCCTTCGGAGTGCCTGAACTATTGGTTCAAGAAAATTTTTTCGGTCTGACTCATAAGGATTTATAAAATTAATACAAATCGTCTCATATCCGCACCTTTTGGCTGTATCTTCCGTATAATCTCTTATTTCTCCCTTCAAATCTGGTATAAAAACATTCTCTCCAGCAAGTATCAGCATAGTTATCGTTTCTATAACCACATTTCTTGTCTTACCACTTCGTGTTGCTCCAATAATAAGTGCATGTAAATCTTTTGTAATCAGATATATTTTTTCTTTTATTTTCCTTGAGAAAAAGGATTTTTTGATATCTTCTTTTCCAATTACTAATCCACCTGCAGGGATATGTTCTTTTCCTTCCATTAGTTTTTTTGAATCAATAATAACTGAATCAAATACCTGATCAAATTTCTCATTTGGCAACCATTTTGCTGTACCATGTTGTCCCTGTCCCACAGGCACTGGTGTATGAATTTCAGGTGTAATCTCTATCATATCAACCTTAAAAGATGATTTGCCACCAACTAATAATGTTATAATTCCCAATAATAAAATAACAAAAAAGAAGATCGTAAACATTCTTATCTGTTCATTATTTGAAATATATTGCTTCATAGCAACTGGATCAGTCACAAATTTTATCTGCTCTGGATTTTTTAATGTACTATCTAAAAAAATTGCTGTAAATGCACTTGCATAAAGTATTACAAAAGATAATCCTATAATTCCAACAATCCTGATTGCACGTCTTTTAAAGAACATCACAATCGGATTGCTTTCTTTTTTTACCACTTAAACACCTTCTCTCTATCTTTCCCAATCCATTCCATGTCCTTTCGCCTGTTCTCTCTTCCACTCATCAATCGATCTTACAGAGTGTTCATGTAAGTTCGTCTGATGTGGATATGCATTGTCATCAGCCCCTTCTATTATTGAAAATAATAAAAACAGCTTATCTAATTTCTGTAGTTCTACAACATTTTTAGCATCATATTTTCCTGAACGAATTCTATTAAGTCTTTCTTCATTCCTTTTAAATTTTTCTTCTAATCCCTCTTTCGTATATTCTTCATTTGGATAAAATGATCGATTACGCACTGGTTTATGTCCATCTTTCCAAAAAGTTATATATTTGTGATCATCATTCCATTGAACATGATAATCATTCTGTTCCATCAACTGAATAAATTCTTCTTTTGATGTGGCAGTATTAGCTACATCTCTTACAATAAAAAATGTTTCTGTTCGATAATTTAATGACTCAGATTTTTCATCTTGTTCTTTATTTTTATGTCTTTTATAGTTTTCTCTAAATCTTTCACGCATTGCCTCCTTTGTATAATTTCCTGGATTTTCAAAGATTCGGTTTCTCATTTTTTTACCATCGGGATTTGTAAACAATACATATTTATATTCATTCTTCCATCGTACCTGATAACCTTGCTTATTCATTAGCCAAAAAAATTCCGTATGATTCTCAGCAACCTCTAATGCTGCATCTACTGCCATTTGTGTTTCTTTCTTCCAACTAGTTCCATTTCTCTCTGCATCCCTTTGGGCTGGAGATTTACTTTTGGCAACTTCTTTTTCTGGAAGGATTGATAAGCCATGTTTTTTGCATAATCGATCGGAAACTCTCCGTAAAATTTTCAAGTCTGCTAACTGCCATTTATGGCCATCTTCCACATTTACTGTATTCAGTATAAAGTGCGTATGAATATGATCCTTATCTGTATGAACAGCATAAGAAATCTGAAACCCTTGAAAATTTTTTTGCTTTACAAATTCATCTGCAATCTGCTTTGCCAGTTCTGGGGTAACTTCTCCAGGTTTAAACGATTGTATGTAGTGCATACACATTCGTTTTCCTTCCTGATCCTTCCCCCATAATTGTTTTGTCAGCATAAATTCATCATATGCATTTTCCGGATTCATCAGAAGGGTTCCACCCTGTAATTCCGATCTGGTTTTTTCAGGATCATGAACATAGTCAAGAATATATTTCATTTTACTCTTGGTATCATATTTCATATACTTTCCACTCTTATCCTGGGCCTGAATCACAGTCGCCATGATTTATCACCTCACTTATTTCACTTAGTTTTGAATAAGTCATTTGCAGCATTTCAAAACATTCGGTAAGATCAACACTGGTAATTCTTCCTTCATGGGCCAACATAACCAATTGGTTCAGATTATTTCCTACCCTTGCTACCTGTAGATGTAAATCTTGAATACCAGAAACGACAATAATAGGATGATCGGAAATCGCCTTTCTAACATAATCCGAAAAATTCATCCCTGTATCTTTCAAAGAATCCAGTAATTTCTGTTCCTCTTCTTTGCTTATCCGGATTGTTTTTCTTCTGTCCTTCATCCTTTTCTACCTACCAACTGTTCATTAAAATCTTTATAGCCATCAAACGGTGATTCATCCCAAATATCGTATGACTTCCCATAGAAGTCTTTTAATTTTTCTGTCTGATTTCTTCCCCATTCATCGTTGTCTAAGTGTAAAAATATTCTCTGAATGTCATAATGTTTTACATATTCTTGCAGTGACGTATCCGCAAGACAACAAAGTGCTACATGATGATCTTTGATTGCATCTGGATATAATGTTAAATAACTCATCATGTCAATCGGACTTTCATACACATGTAACATCTTGTTTTCACCAGATCGATGAAATGCAAATCTTTTATCACTTCCTCGTGTTTCTCCTTTAAATGCTTTACTTGTCATGGTTCCCCTAATTGCCGCATGTCTTGGATTTCCATCATAATCGTATCCAACAAATACGCAACTATGGTATTTATTTTCATATAGCATTTTTTCTTTTATGAACTGATCCACTACCCATCGATCAATCTTTCTTGTTTTAATAAGATATGCATAAATATGTCGAAAGCTATCTGATCGCTCTGGTAAAGAAAATTCTATTTCTTTTTCTTCTACAGGTTCTCTTTTATATGTATCCAATCCTTTGATACCTAAAAGATATGACACTGATTCAATGAATGTACACTGATGAATAAACATCACTAACTGAATTGGCCCACCACCACAATTATTCTCTCTGCTCATATCTGCAGAAAAACAGTGAAATGCATTCTTCATAGGTGTAATATACAAACCACCATATCCAGGTACTTTATATGTATTTTTTCTTTTTTCTAATTTCAAATTTAATTCTCTGGCGACTCCAAGAATGTCTCTTTGATCAGCTTCTGCAATCTGTTCCCTAGAAAATCTTTGTCTTCTCATATATATGCTTCTCCTTCCTTTAAATTTTAGAAATCAAAAAAGCACAGAATTATTTCTGCACTTTTCTAATTTCTAAAATACTCCTATATATAATTCTCCACAAACTCTTCATATGTCATAATGCGTTTACCGCAATCAATGCACTCCACGTATTTAGTGTGTTCGTAAGGACCTGTTATTTCTTTTCCATCAATCGACCCATCGAATTTATAGTAATCTATTCCAGATACTTTAAATTCATTGCATACTCCACCAGCACTTCCACAATATGGACATTTAATCAATTTTTTCTTCATAATTTCTTACCTCCAGTACCCAGCAATACTATTTACTTGATGCCAAACAGCTTTTCTATTATTCTTTTGTGCTGTTCCCCGTTTTCGTTGTCGTTTTTCATTTTCCAATTCTTCCATTGCTTCGTAATAATATCTATCTTCCCAGTATCCGATAGCTGTTTCTGTTACTTTTGCCTTCTTAGCTGCTTCTTTTGTTGTTAATTTGCATCGGATCATGTTCTTTATCGTCTTCTTTTTAAATTCTTATGTAAACTGTCTTTTCGGCATGTTGCTCCTTTCTGCCCGACCGAAGCCGGGCATTCCTTGCATTAGTTTTCATACATTTCTTATGAGCTATATTGTAACTGGATCTTTATTTAATTGTTTCGTGTGGTATATAAATATCCAGTGCCAAGCCTAACGGCTTGGATCACTGCCTGTGACACAAGATGTAAATGGATTGGTAGAACAATGTATCCTTTATTTCTTCAGTTTTCTTCTTTTTAGATAAATCACAACTCCTGCGACAGCCCCAAGTGCAATACCTGCAACATAAGGAATTGCATTAAAGTCATCTCCTGTTTTTACAGTTGTCGTCTGACTCCCACTTCCATTAGTACTTGTTGGTGTTTTTTCTGTCTTTGGTACTTTTACAGATACTTCTGCCTGTCCTGGATGAATTCCTGAACCATTAACAGTCGCTTTGTTCACCAATGTTTTGCCTAATGCACTCTTTAATACTTTTGCCTGATAATTCACCTCAACTTTCTCACCATATTTTAATTCCGGAATTTTAACTTCTAACTTGTTTCCATCTGTATTGATCGTGTAATCAGTTATCCCAGTCACTTTTACACTTTCACTTTGAAGGGCAAGACCTTCCGGAATCGTATCATTAATTACGACATCCTTTGATACAGAATTTTCTTTCTTTAAAGATACAGACACGTTGTATTTTACCATGTCCCCTACTTTATATTCTTTCTTATCTGCATCTTTCGTCATCGTAACGTCTTGATCTACCACTGTAACAGAATTATTATCATCTTTTGGATCTGCGTTATCTGCCTGTGTAGTTGCTGTATTTTTATATGTTCCTTCTTTCGTGTACGTTACATTATAGGATACCAACAGTTCATCCTTACTACTTAGATCTTTTCCTGTTTCAATTGTAAAGTTATTCTGATTTGTCACGATCTTGCAATCTTTTGTGATGTCTGTACCATTTAAAGATACTTTCATACTTTCTGCATCGATCGTAATTCCATCTTCTTGTACAAATTGATCCTTTACTGTTACGTTTTTGGCTGTTGCATCTGCTTTTATCTGTTTCACAGTCAATGTGTAAATTCCTGTATTTCCAACGGCATATTCTGTCTTATCTGATGTCTTATTGATTGACAATTCTGGAGTTACATTTGTTACTTCAATGACGTTTGTTGCCTGATCTTCATTTGTATTATCACTTGTGGAAACGGCTGTGTTTGTATATTCTCCAGTTTTACTGAATGAAACTTTATAGCTTACTTCCAGTTTGTCTTCATCAGATATATTTTTTCCAGTCTCAATTTTGAAGTTATTTCCTTCAACTGTAATCTTACAATCTTTCGTGATATCTTCTTTATTCAGCTTAACTTCCATACTGTCTGCATCATAAGTCATACCATCTTCCTGTGCAAATTTGTCAGTGATCACAACATTATTTGCTGTCAGATTTTCTTTTGTCTGTTTAACTGTTAATGTATATGTTGCTACTTCTCCGATCGCATACTGAGATTTATTTGACTTCTTTGTAATCTCCAAAGCTGGAGCTTTCATCTTAATATCTTCTGTATCCTCACCGCCACCAGATGGGATTGTATCATCGTCTTTAATCGTATCCCCATTTGTATTTGGTGTTGCTGGAGCAGTAAATACATTTTCCAGATCCGTTGCTAATGCAGCTTTATCCGTGATCGTTGCATCATAGGTAACGACAATCTTATCTGTCCAGTGATCCATGTCTTTATAAGGTGTATTACCGATACATGGAATGTCACTGTTCTTTAAGTTATATGGTGTTTTGATTGTAAATCCTGTTCCATCATTTTCATAACTAATATCTAAATTTGATGTTACATTTTTTCCACCAACTAATACTGCTACGGAACCTTCTTTAATTTCCAACCCTTCTGTTTTCACCAGATCTTTTAATACAATATCTCTCATAAATGTTCCTGCATTTATATTTGTAATCGTAACATTATATCCTACGGTATCACCAACTTTGTATTTTGTACCTGGTGCTTTTTTGATAACCTGTAATTTCGGACTATTAATATATACCTGCTGCTGATCTTTCATCTCTGGAATACCAGCTGCAGTTGTAATTGCTGTATTATCAACGACGGTTCCATTTGATGCAACTAATGCTTTTGCATCATATTCAACTGTGATTGTCTTTCCATATGGAAGTGCATAATCACCTTTAGACTTCAATATCCAGCCATTTCCAGACTGTTCAATCGTATAATCTTTCTCATCAATTCCACTAACTTTCACACTTGAAAAATCAAATGCCATACTATCTGGTAAACTTGTATCTTTAATTATAAAATACGCTGTATCTGCCTTTTCATTTGTATTTGACACTTTTACCGTGTAATGAACTACATCGTTTACCTGATGCTCATAACGATTGACACTTTTCTTAATTGCTAATCCTGGTTCATTTTTTTCATTTGTAGAAAGCTGAACTTCTGTTTCTGGCTTATTTGTTATAACATTCTGTCCATTTACCTCAACATATGCCGTATTATATTCTTTTACAATTTTTTGATCTTCAGTGTAATGTCCATGTTCTTTCCAACGATCTCTCAAGCTTTTTAATTGCTCTTCTGTCGCATTCTCAGGAACATCCATCTTCACATTGATCTCCATTGTATAAGAATTGTTTTTGTAAAATTCATCATTTGATCCTGGATTTTTTAAAGTTGCTTTTACTTCGTTTCCTACCGTTGATACATCAAACCAACTTGTTACATCTTTTCCATTATCAGCTTTTACTTTTACTGAATTGATCTTCATGCATTGTTCAATACTATCTTTAAATGCAAAACTTGTATATTTCTCATTTGCATTTTTTGCGATCTTCTGTGTAATTGAATACGTCCAGTCATCGGCAAGTGAACGTACGGTATTATTTGTTACATTTGTTTCATCTGCATCGGATACTGTTTTTTTAGGACCTTCTACAGTTGTTGTAACCTGGTTTGTTGTACTTGTCTTGGAATCAATCGTTGTTTTTGCTGTATTATTCTCAGTTACAACATTCTTTGTTTCATCATAGTGTCCATGTTCTTTCCACTGTTTCTTTAATGCAGCCATCTGTTCCTGAGTTGCATTTGCAGGAATGTTTAATGATACATTGATCTTTAATGTATGGATACCATACTTATAAAAATCTGCACTTCCTTTGGCATCTTTTAATTTTGCTGTTACTTTATTGCCAGTTGTCTGGATATCAAACAGACTTGTTTCATCTTTTTCTTTTTCCATGTTGCTGGCGATTACTTTTACAGAATTGATCTTCATGCAGGATTCAATCTCATCTTCAAATTCAAACTTAGTATAACGATGTGCTGTTGGAATTCCTGTTGGGATTACCTGTTCTACGTTATATGTCCAATCCTGTCCAAAATGTTCCACGGTATTACTTGTTACTTTTGTTTCGTTATTGTCTGTCACACTTTTTGTTGGTGGGACAGTATTGAATCTGGTCATGTTCTGGCCGGAACCGACGAATTGATCTTGTCCTGTTGGCTGATCAAGATTACGTCCAAATGTGTATTCAAACGAATTTCCATCAAAAATGAATGCAGCACATGTGAAGTCCTGGCTATCATAATCATCATCATAATTTGCATAATAGATATATGTTCCGTTGTCTTCTTTATAACTTAATTTTGTATTGGAAGATACATACTGTCCATCTACTTTGCTCGCTTTTACACCGATGTACTGATGAGAGTCGATATCTTTTAATGTTACATTAGACTTCAAAGATACTTTTGTTGTTGTACCGGCTTTATAAAATGTACTTGTTGTTTTTACTTCCTCTAAACCGATGTAAACTGTATTAGTTACACCTTCACCTAACGCAATATATCCATCCTGTCCTTTGTACTTTTCAATTCCGCTGACTGTACGGACCATATCAACTTTAATCCAGTGACCATTGCTTCCATCATCATTACACTGATAGATTTGCATGTTTGAAATTTTAACTTTGATCTTATTTACTGAATTTTCGGATGTTTTGAACCAGAGATAATCTTTCTCGAAATCTTTAATCTTCAGATCCGATCCATTATAACTGGTTGGATATTTGCAGCTCTTTCCTTCTTCTACGGTAAACTTGGAATTCTTCGTCTTATACAGACGGAATCCGTAAGATGCCTTAACCGTTAATGCTTTGGAACTGTCAAAGGAACTGAATTTTCTAGAAGTATTTTGAAGCCACCACTTATCAATTTTCTTTGCACTATCAACGCTGATCTGTGCAAAAACAGACGTTGGCATCATTAAGATTGACATAACGACAGCTAACATCCGACAAAATATTTTTTTCCATTTCTTTTTCTTCATAAGTCTTTCTCCTTTTCCTGAAAATGTATAAATAAAAAGACACCATTCAATCATTTATGGTGCCTGTTATCTAGGTGGTGATCGATATGTAATTGTTTCATTCATTTATTTCTCCCCCTTTTTGATAAAAAAAGTGGAACTGTATTTCTACAATTCCACTTAATATTTATCATTTAATGTTAATGTAAAGCAATTAACTGTATCATATAATACCACATATATGATATTGCAATCAATTTTCCGTTTTTATATGCTTTCACTTTTAAGTTAAAATTATCATATTTTCCTGCATCATATTCATTGCATTTAAATGTTGCCTTTTGACCAGATTTTAAACTTTGAGATGCATCAGACGGATCTTCTAAATCTTTTAATGATTTTTCTCCATCTCCTGCAGCTGTATAATACAAAGTTGCTCCATTCAAAGGTTTTAATGTAACCGTTTCGCCATCAGTATCAACGCTTATAAAATCATTAACATATCCCACTTCAGCAGTTCCTAAACATCCTGTATAATTTATTGAATAATAATAATGTCCAGGACCTAATGCAGTCTGTCCTTTTTTCAAAGTCTTTCCAGAAGCAATATCCTTATTCACCTGCTTTAAATCAATCGGATCTTCCTTGCCAGGATACTTATTCTTTTTCGTAGTATTCGTTACTACTTTCTTAGATTTCTTTTTTACCGTAACCGTTTTTTTCGTATAAAGCTTCCACTTTTTATTTTTTCGTCTATATACCTTAATTTTAATCTTCTTTCCTGGATTCTGCTTTGGAATCTTGATTGAAAAATTTCCTTTGGAAGAAGCTTTTTTCTTATAAATCTTCTTCCCAATTTTTACTTTAACTAAGTATTTTTTCTTTGTTTTTCCTTTAATTTTATTTGTTGTCGTATATACTTTATTAACTTTCAGCTTCTTATTCGCTGCATGTACGTTTGTCATTGAAAATAAGATAATTGAAAAAAACATCATTGTAACTATTACTACTGATTTTTTTACTCTTCTCATACTTACCCTCCTCTAAATATTCATTACAAGTGCTCCTACTCCAATTACAATAGCAAGTGTCGTTAATACTGGATTAGAATATATAATCAATAAAACAATCAACAAGATCATGTAGATAACAACAGATATAATCACTTGTCCTACTCCAATAATATCTATATCTCTAAAACTACTTATCGCAGAATAAATTAATAGAATTATAAAAAATAAACCCAACGCAAAATATATCAAAAAATCTTGATCTTTCACTGTCTCAAGTGCAGCATATATTTTATTAGAATATCGGTTTTGAATTCGATAAATCTTTATATTGTAAAAATGTAATGCTATTACATATATTGTTGTTATAATATAAATTATTATATTTTTGACATAAATTATCCTCTGTTGATTCATCATTTTTACCAAATCTTTCCTATTATAAATGCTATAATCGTCCAAATAAATGTCATTTTGACAATGTCATAATGATTCTCTTCTGATCCTGTTGTAATCCAATAATACAACTTTTGCGTAATTTCTAAAATATTTTTTACATAAATACACATTGATAACACTATCATAATAATATAGGTTTCAAATATTTCACCTCTTGCAATAACAGATATAATTGCTGCTATATCAATAACTATTGCAAAAAGTAATAATGTAACATTAATTGCAGATCTACTATCCCATCTAACAAGCGATGGTGCAGCAAATAATGTAAAAATACTAACTGTGGCTATCACTCCTTCTATGAATTCTGTCTGAAATTCATGATAATTTTGACTTAATACTGTTAACTTGATTTTTTCTGACAATGGTATTAAGTTCCATCGGCTCCACTCAATAAATAAGAGACTTAACACTCCAGCTATTCCAATTATCATAAACCATTTACCGACTTTATGCATTATCATTTCTCGATTTTGCATCTCCATCACCTCTTAAATATTATATCATATATTTTTCAATATGCACAAATTTATTTTTGAATAGCACATCATCACCTTCTTTTCTGTTTTATAACATCAAGAATGTTATCTATTGTACTTTCTTCATATCCTGCCAACCACAACCATGTTTTTTTCTGCTTTTCTGACATATCAATATCTCCTATCACTTCATTCATCTTATCAAGATTTCTTTGGATCATTTTTCTTAATTCTGATGATCCTTCAATTTCTTCTCGTACAGTATTTGTATAATCTGAAATTTTCAACATATCTTTCACCTCTCTTTTATGTTCATTCTCTTTGTAATCAGTTTTCATAATAAATCCTACGATTTGGGGAACGATTTGGGGAACAAAAGAAAATAGAATGCACTTTCCAACAACTAGGCATCCTATACATAACAGTACTGTTTGAAAGCTAACCACCTGATTCTTTATTATTATTCTGTCAAAAATACAGTATAACAATTTCAACAGGATGTATATTATAGGTCCATTAATACAAATTATTATCCATTTCGACAAAAATTCTTCTAAAAACTTATCTTCTTTTTTATCCATAAACTTATCTTCTTTTTTATCCATATTAATTTATCCTCGTAATATTTTCTAAATAGGTAGGAACTGCAAAATAAGTTCTTTCTTTATGTAACTGCATTGCATCCATTCCAAAACTATATGTTTCGCTTACCTGAACAATTTTTTCATCATTCAATTGATTGCCAAGTTCCTTTAAGTGATCATTTATTTTACTTTTATGATCCTGAATCCCCTGACTCTTAATTCCTATTAATAATTCGTCCATTGGAATTTCTTTTTCGAAATCTGTCAGATCAATCTGCAAATTCAAATAAAATTTACGAATAATCTCTTCTTTATTTTTCTTCTGATCATCACTTTGTTTTATTACTTTGTTATGAACTTTATTCTTCCTTTTCTGCTTTTTATGGTTATTACCGTCTGTTTTATTGCTCCAAATTTCCCAAAAAGGTCCACCTGCATCTGCTATTTTAGAATTCTGTATAATAAAAGCAAGATCATATGTTTTTTGTGATCTTACCCTACTTCCAACATCTGCCACTTCAACCATACCTTTTTTATTTATTGTTAATAATGATATAAAATGGCCACCATTTGTAAAATATCCTGGTCCCATCAATCCCACAACCATATGCCCGGATCTTAAAGCTCTTTCAATCTCCTTTTCATTTTTATAGAGTCCTCTGCATTGCAAATTCCAGTGACTTGCCATCGCAGGAATCGCACTATGCAGTGAACCGGAAGAAGAATAATATCCTTCCTTTTTAGCCCATCCTGCAACAGTCACTGGACTTACAAACTTATGCGTTAAATTAGAAATACAGACTGCAACCGCTGTCGGTCCACAGCCTGCTGATCGTAATGACAAATTATTGTTATTCCAAATAGAATCTGTTTGATTAAAATATATATAATCTCCTATATATTCTTTTTGATTTTTTTGTTTTTTTATGATTTCATTTTTGGAATCAACGTTTTTTTCAGCAATCTTTTTTTTCTTATAATATCTTTCTTTTGATTTTGGCCTTTTCTTTCTGCTTGAAGTTTTATCTTTTTTATGTTTCTTTGAAATTGTTACCTTATTTTCTACCTTCGTTGTGTTATTTTTTAATTCTGATTGATTCTGTTCTGTTGTTACTTCTTCTGTTGTTGATATTATAGCTGTTTCTGTTGTTGCTTCTGTCACAACATTCTCTTCTGCAGCAATTATGTCTACATCACAAAAAGCCATCATTCCGGCAAAAAACGTAGCCATTGCTATTGTCATTACTCTTCTTCTCATTTTATCCCTCAGTTCAATTCTGATAATACATTTCCAATGCTTTCTCAATAATCTTATCTATTTCATCTTGTTTCTGTCCTGGTTTAAAATATTTGTTTAATACCTTTTTACTTACTTTAATTGAAGTTTTTTTCGGCTTTACCTTTACTTCTTCAGAAATTTTTCCATTTAAGATTTCAAACAATGTTTTATCATTTAGATGTTGTCTTTCTGACACCGTCTTGATTTTTTCAGACATTTTCTTATCAATTTTTACATCATTTTCTTTTATATAATCTGCAATTAGATCCTGATAAATAGTAGAAATAAATGAAAGATCCACGGCTACCTTTACTCCAATCTTCCCATTATCTAATGCCTCTTTTAATTTATCAGTTAATTGATAAATTCTTAAATATCGCTGAATAGAACTTCGACTTAAGTTAAATTCTTCATCTACACTCTTGGTAAGATCATCTGGATTTAAATCTGTCCTTCTTCCCTGTCGTTTTAAAACCTCATTCCTCCGATAGATCAATTCAGCTTTTTCAGATTGTTTCATTTTTTCGAATCCATGCTGCAAATTTGAATCCATAAATAACAACTCTGCTGTATCATCATCCAAATCATCATTGATCAAGCATGGTACTGTATTCAATCCTGCCAGTAATGCCGCATCTCTTCGATGGTGTCCCAGGATAATTTCATATTCATCATTTTCTTCAAGTGGACGAACAACTAAAGGCTGAATGATCCCATTTATTTTTACAGATTCTACAAGATCTTCTAAATCCTGTTTCGAATATCTGTTTTCTCCTAAATTTCCTTTATGATAATCTTTGAGGTGACTGATTTTTAATTCAGTCACCTTATCTTTTGTATCTTCATTAAAATCTTGCGGTAATCCAAACATTTCTCCTAATGGTTTTAATCTTTCTGTCATTTCTGTCATTTTGCTAATACCTCCTGAGCCAATTTCTTATATGCAATAGCTGCATCTGAATTTTTTTCAAACCCTGCAACCAACTCATGCTTACTGAGCGATTTTCCCACTGCAATTCTTTCTGGAATCTGACTATCAAATATATTTAAACTTTCATAAGCATCTCTAACCATCTTGATAATCTGTCCAGATAAGTTGTTTCTCTTATCTACTCTAGTAATCAAAATTCCATCTATTTTTAGACTAGGATTCAATTTTCGTTTCGTCATTGCTACTGATCTTAATAATAATTCCATACCTTTCGCAGACAAATATTCTGCTTCTACTGGAATAATCACACTATCCGCGGCAGTTAATGCATTAATTGTTAACATTCCAAGTGATGGTCCACAATCAATTAGAATATAATCATAGTCTTTCTTATATTTTGCTAATACAGTTTTTAAAATCTGTTCTCTACAGGTAGCATTAATTAGAAAAAGCTCCGTAGAAGCCAACACAATACTTCCAGGGAGCAAATCCATTCCATATATATTAATCATAATATCTTCTTTATTTAGTAAGTCTCTATCCTCAATTTCTAACTGCATCAAATCTGCAATCGATGGAATGTTTTCATCAAATTGCCCTAATGCAATAGTCAATGATGACTGCGGATCAAAATCAACTAGTAAAACCTTATTTCCTGCCTTTGCCAATTCTGCCCCCAGATTTAATGTTGTCGTCGTTTTAGCAACTCCGCCTTTCTGGTTTACAATTGCGATTGTTCTCTCTTTCATAGTGATTCTCCTTTTATATTTATTTAATTTATAATTACTAACATATTTGAAAAAGGTCAGGGAATTCAATCATATGGGGAGTAAAATACTCATCTATTATGAGTATGAATCGTATAAATAAATTAAAATAATTATAAATAAAATAAATAATTATGATTGAATCCCTTGACCAGAGGGGATGCCCGTATATGGCCGATAGCACAGCCCAAAATTTAGGTACTAAAAAAGGCACATATCTTATTGATATATGCCTTAGTGTCAGAACCTAAGATGACTATTATAAATACAAACTTTCTTCAACAAACTTCACTTTAATTCTGTTGAAGTTTGTGTTCTAGTTTGCGTTTGTACATTATAAAATTTTGTTGAAATTTAGATGAAGATTTAATTCTTCACCATTTAATAAGCTACAATATATAGCGATAAATTACGATACTTTTGAAGTTTCTATAATTTCTTCAACAAACTTATTTTAGTCACGAAAAAACTCCATTTTATGCGGTTCTCTATGAAAGTTCGCAAAAGATTTTGCTCAAAAGGTTTATTTCAACTGAGCAGCAACCTCAGCCGCAAAGTCTTCTTCTTTCTTTTCAATACCTTCACCAGTTTCAAAACGAACGAATCCTTTGATTGTAACATTAGCTCCGTTTGCTTTAGCAACCTGTTCTACGTATTTTCCAACTGCCTGTTTTCCGTCTTCAGCTTTAACATAAGCCTGATCTAACAGACATACTTCTTTTAATTCTTTGTTCAGACGTCCAACGATCATCTTTTCGATGATGTTTTCTGGTTTGTCTGGGTTTTCGTTCATAGCCTGAACTTTTAAGATTTCTGTTTCATGTTCGATGTAATCTTTAGAAACTTCATCTCTGCTTGTGTATTTTGGAGAAATAGCTGCAACCTGCATTGCTACGTTTTTAGCCATCTCTTTGATCTCGTCGTTCACTACGTCTGTAGCAACTTCTACTAATACACCGATCTTACCACCAGCGTGGATGTAAGATGCAACAAATCCGTCTGCTGCAGATACTTTAGCGAATCTACGGATGTTTAAGTTCTCTCCGATAACAGCGATCTTACCATCTAATGCTTCTTTTACAGTTTTTCCAGCTTCTGCTTTAGATTCTTCTGCTAAGAATCCTTCGATATCAGCTGCTTTTGTTGTAAGAGCCTGATCAGCTACTTCTGCTACATATGTTCTGAATGTATCATTCTTAGCTACGAAGTCTGTTTCAGAGTTAACTTCAACGATTGCTGCTTCTTTTGCATCTTCAGATACTGCTACTGCAACAAGTCCTTCAGCTGCGATACGTCCAGCTTTCTTTGCTGCTTTTGCAAGACCGTTTTCTCTTAAAAATTCAACTGCTGCGTCCATGTCTCCGTCTGTGTTTGTAAGAGCTTTCTTACAATCCATCATTCCGGCACCAGTCATTTCTCTTAATTCTTTTACCATTGCTGCTGTGATAGCCATGATTCTTTTCCTCCTAAATTGAAAGTGTGAATAAATTATTCAGCGTCTTCTGCAACTTCTTCAGAGTCTGCATCGATTCCCTGGTTTGCTTCGATAACTGCATCAGCCATAGCAGATGTGATCAGTTTTACTGCACGGATCGCATCATCGTTTCCTGGGATGATATAATCTAATTCTTCAGGATCGCTGTTTGTATCTGCGATTCCAACAAGAGGAATTCCTAAAGTATGTGCTTCCTGTACACAGATGCTTTCTTTCTTAGGGTCTACAACAAAGATCATGTCTGGAAGTCCACCCATTTCTTCGATTCCACCTAAGTTCTTCTGTAATTTGTCTTTTTCTTTGTTAAGTTCTAAAACTTCTCTCTTTGGAAGTACGTCAAATGTTCCGTCTTCTTCCATCTCTTTGATCTTTTTCAGTCTAGCGATTCTAGATTCGATTGTCTTGAAGTTAGTCATCATTCCACCTAACCATCTCTGGTTTACGTAGAACATTCCGCAACGTTCTGCTTCAGCCTGAATAGAATCCTGAGCCTGTTTCTTTGTTCCTACGAACAGAATCTTTCCACCCTGTGCTACACAATCTTTTACTGCGTTGTAAGCATCGTCAACCATTCCTACAGATTTCTGTAAGTCGATGATATGGATACCATTACGCTCTGTGTAGATGTATGGTGCCATTTTAGGGTTCCATCTTCTTGTCTGATGTCCGAAATGTACACCTGCTTCAAGTAACTGTTTCATTGAAATAACGCTCATTTTAAATCTCCTTTAGTTTTTGCTTCCGCTATTTTCATCGTTCTGACAAACCTCTTGGGCACTTACCAGAATTCCAATAGCGTGTTTATTTTTACCTATGACAGTATATCAAACCTTGTCCTTCTTTGCAAGAACTTTTTCTTTAATTCTAAAAGAATTAGTCAAGCTTTGTGATCTCGTCAAATATAAAGTCATTCACTACCTTAATATATGTTCCCTTCATACCAGAGGATCTTGTCTCAACAACTCCGGCACTTTCTAGTTTCCTTAGTGCGTTTACGACAACAGATCTTGTGATCCCGAATCTGTCTGCGATCTTACTTGCAACTAAGACTCCTTCATTGCCTTCTAATTCTTCTAAGATATGGATCACTGCTTTGTGTTCTGTGAAGGATAACGTACTGATCGCGGAATCAACGATTCCTTTCTTTCTTCGTTCCTGTTCCACTTCTTCGCTTACAGATCTTAACATTTCAAGTCCGACAACGGTTGTTCCATATTCCGCTAAGATAATATCATCAATGGAATAATTTTCTCTCTGGCGGTACATAAATAATGTTCCGAATCTCTCTCCTGCGATATCGATCGGTGCGATGATCGCATAGTAATCATCAACGTCTGACTCAAATCCCAGTGTGGAAAGGCTGACATTTTCATTGGTGGAAAGAATCGTTAATAGTCTTTCATTTAATGAAAAATCAACATAATCTTTGACATTTCCTGAGATCAGCTGATGAAGCACTTCGATGTGGTCTGCTTCATTTTTACCTAAGATCTTTCCTTTTTTACTGATGACAAGGACGTTTGAATTCATTACTTCTGTCAGAACTTTACAGATATCGTTAAATACAACTTTCTGTGAATTGTTATTATGAAGTAATTTATTGATCTTTCTTGTTTTATCTAGTAATTGTATACTACTCATCTATATTTTTTCTCCTTATTTTGACACTGACTCCCCAGAAGTCTCTTTCTCTTTTGCATCTTCTGGCATGCTGCATACGAATCCACATTCCTTGCTAGAGCATACAAGCTTCTTACCTTTTTCGATCATATAGCTTCCGCATTTTTCACATTTGACTGTGGATGGTTTCTGCCATGACATAAATTCACATTCCGGATTATTTTCACATCCGTAATATTTTCTTCCTTTTTTCGTTTTCTTTAAGACAACTTCTCCGCCGCACATTGGGCATGGAATTCCGACTTTTTCAAAATGTGGTTTTGTATTTCTGCATTCTGGGAATCCAGGACATGCAAGGAATTTCCCGTATGGTCCGTATTTCACGACCATATTTCTTCCACATTCATCGCAGATAACGTCTGTGACTTCGTCTTCAATCTTGATCTTCTCTAATTCTTTTTCTGCATTCTTCACTGCGATCTCAAAGTCTGGGTAGAAGTTTTCAATGACGGATTTCCAATGGACTTTGCCTTCTTCTACCATATCAAGCAGGCCTTCCATCATCGCTGTGAAGTTCACATCGACGATACTTGCGAATGCTTTCTTCATCATGTTGTTAACTGCTTCTCCAAGCTCTGTGACGTATAAATTCTTCTTTTCTTTTACAACATAACGTCTTGCTGTGATCGTTGAGATCGTTGGTGCATAAGTACTTGGACGTCCGATTCCAAACTCTTCTAGTGTCTTAACTAAGGATGCTTCTGTATAATGAGCTGGTGGCTGTGTAAAATGCTGTTTTGGTTCTAAATCATTCAATGTAAGTTTGGTATCTTCATCGATGGATTTTAACATTACATTTCCTTCGGATTTCTCGTTGTTAATGTTGTATACGGATAGGAATCCATCGAAGGCGATCTTGCTTGCGGATGCATTAAAACGATAATCTCCGGCAGCAATCTTTACGGATGTATTCTCGTATTTGGCTGGTGCCATACGGCTTGCCATGAAACGGTTCCAGATCAGCTGGTATAAACGGAACTGATCTCTTGATAGTTCATCTTTGATGCTTGCTGGTGAGTTTGTCATGTAGGTTGGTCGGATGGCTTCATGTGCATCCTGTACTTTTTTATCGTCTTTCTTGGCGACAGTTCCTGCTCCAACAAACTCGGCTCCATAAGCTTCTTTGATATATTCTTTCGCTGCGGCATCGGCCTCTACAGAGATACGTGTGGAGTCTGTACGTAAGTATGTGATCAGACCGACGGTTCCCTGTCCTTTGATATTGACACCTTCATATAACTGCTGTGCGATACGCATCGTTTTCTGTGGTGCGAAGTTTAACTTGCTGGATGCATCCTGCTGAAGAGTACTTGTCGTAAATGGAAGTGGGCTCTTCTTTAATCGTTCTGTGACTTTCACTCCTTCGACGGTGAATTCTTTTCCTTTTAAATAGGATAAGATCTCATTCATCTCTTCTTCGCTGTGAATCTCGATCTTCTGTTCTTTATTGCCAATCAGTTTGGCTTCTAATGGCTTTTTGCTTCCTTTGACATCTAATAAGGCTTCTAAGGACCAGTATTCCTGTTGAATAAACAGATTGATCTCTTCTTCTCTGTCACAGATCAGGCGTAGGGCTACGGACTGAACTCGTCCAGCACTTAACCCTCGTTTGATCTTTGCCCAGAGGATCGGACTGATCTGGTATCCTACGATTCGGTCCAGAACACGTCTTGCCTGCTGTGCATCGACTAAATTCATATCGATGTCTCTTGCGTGTTTGATGGAGTCTTTGACAGCTGTTTTTGTGATCTCATTAAATGTGATTCGGCTGTAGTTTTTGTTCTCCAGTTTTAATGCGTAATATAAATGCCATGAGATGGCTTCTCCTTCACGGTCCGGGTCAGTCGCGAGGTATACTTTGTCTGCTTTTTTTACCGCTTTACGAAGAGCTGCTAATACTTCACCCTTCCCACGGATCGTAATGTACTTTGGTTCAAAGTCATTCTCGATATCTATTCCTAAGGTACTCTTTGGCAGATCGCGAACATGCCCGTTGGACGCGATCACTTCGTAATTCCTGCCCAGGAACTTTTTGATTGTTTTGGCTTTCGCCGGTGATTCGACGATAACTAGATATTTTGGCATATAGTATTACCCCTTGTTTACATTTTTTTGATATATAAGTTCTGATGGATCTGTTTGATATATCCTTTCACTTCTAATTGAAATAAAGCTTGGATCACTTCTTCATAAGAATCTTGGGATGTACTTAAGATCTCATCAATATATTTCGGTTTCAAACTCAACATATCATACACCCTTTTTTCTGCCTTTGCAAGAGATTTTGCACTATGCTTTGGAAATTTTCGTGAAAATCCCGTGAATTCTGAAAATTCTGTTAAAATATCGTCGACATTTTCAACTAATTTTGCTCCTTGTTTGATCAATCCATGACATCCTTGGCAATGTTTGTCTGTGATCATTCCAGGAACCGCGAATACTTCTTTGTTCTGATCAAGCCCGCAATCCGCCGTGATCAGCGATCCGCTCCTTGCTCTGGCTTCTGTGACGAGGATTCCATCACTTAATCCACTGATGATTCGGTTCCTTTCTGGAAAATGCCATTTGAGCGGTTCACTGCCTGGCGGGTACTCAGAAATAACTGTCTGATTCGCATACATTTCATAAAATAACTGAAAATTTTCTTTTGGGTAAATGAGATCGATCCCACATCCTAGAACCCCAACAGCCTGTCCTTTTTTGTCAATTATTTCACGGTGAACCGTCCCATCTACGCCCCTTGCGAGTCCACTTACAATCTGTACGCCTTGCTGAGCCAGCTCTTTTGCGAACTTTTTTGAGATTTCGAATCCATAAGTTGTCGGATATCTTGATCCAACGATCGCTATTGACAGTTCTTTTTCTTCATATGGCTGACCTTTTTGAAAAATCCCATACGGAGCATCGTAAATCTTCCTTAATCGATTCGGATAAGCAGCTTCTTTTTGAATGATAAAACGAATATTTTCACGATGTAAGGCTTCATAGCCTTTCTTGATCGCTGTTTCATCTCTTGAATGAACGAAACGATCATATTCAAGTTGTGTCATGTGTTCTTTTAAGATTTCTGGTTTGATCTTATAGAGTTCTTTTGGATGAATGAAGATATCCATCAATTCTTTTTGCTTCTTGATCGGCAATAGAACTTTGCCGCATAGCCAGTACCAATATAATTTATCTTCCATATTCAAGCACCTCTTTGATAAATCCTGTATTTCTGAAGGTCATGGCTTCCATCAGGTGGATCGGTTTGATCTCTGATTCATTTTCTATAAGCATGATCGTCAGTGCTACTTTTAAAATCTTATCCATTCCTCGTCTTGTGATCTTGCCAGATCGATAGGCGATATCTAAAATCTCTTTGCATTCTTTGGATAAATGAAGGAGCTTGTTTAACTGTATGTGGCTTAAATGGCTGGTATCACTGCATTGATAGTTTTTTAATAACTTTTTTTCTCTTTGGATGGTTGTTTCGATGCGTTCTTTGATCTGATGGGATGTTTCTTGACTCTCTTTTTGTATCTTCTGTGTATCAGCCTCTTTTTTACTTAGACATAGGACCATGTCAAAACGGTCTAAGATTGGACCGGACAATTTCTTTAGATAACGCTTTTTTTCATGATAAGTACATCGGCAGATCCCATCTTCCAATCCATAACCACAAGGACATGGATTCATGGTGGCTATCAGTTGAAAGTCTGCCGGAAACTTGTGGTAGATCCCATTTCTGGTGATATCGATCGTTCCATCTTCCAATGGCTGTCTGAGTGCTTCGATACATTCTGTTTTAAATTCCATAAATTCGTCCAGAAATAAAATGCCATGATGTGCTAATGTGATCTCTCCTGCCGTCGGCGTCTTGCCGCCTCCAAGAAATGCGGCTTTCGGGATCATTGGATGTGGCTGGCGAAATGGCCTGGTATCATCTTCTAAATACCGTGGAATTCCAGTGGCATCATAGATTGCCTGAACTTCCATCTTCTCTTCTTTTGATAGTTGTGGAAGAATGGTCGGGATCCTTCTGGCTGCCATTGTTTTTCCTGAACCTGGGGAACCAATGATCAATAGATGATGTCTTCCAGTGACCGCAATCTCCATCGCTCTTTTTAAATGTTGTTGTCCGATGATGTCACTGAAGTCTTCTTCTGACTCTTCCTTCTGATAAGTTGTTGCACTTCTGCAACTTTTTTGATGATATGTTCCATGAAAATAGTCCAGGACATCCTGTAAACTGTCCATAAATACCACTTCAATATCTTCGATCCCTCTTAGAGAATTCTCATCTTCACTTGCCGCAAAGAACTTGTGAATGCCTTGTTTTCTTGCTTCTAAAACGATCGGAAGACAGTTTCCTACACCTCTGATCTTGCCGTTTAGTCCTAATTCCCCCATGATACAGATGTCATCTAGCTTGCTTGCATCGATTAAATTCAGGCATCCTAAAAAGGCCACGGCGATTGGGAAATCGAACGCGGTTCCGTTCTTTCTTATATTGGCTGGGGATAAATTAACGGTGATCTTCATCGACGGTAAGGGATGGCCGATGGAGCGCAGTGCTGATGCAACCCGCTCTTTTGCTTCCATGGATTCTTTGGAAAGATAGCCTACCATTGTAAAATATGGCAGGCCGTTTCTGATCTCTACTTCTACGTGGATGAGCTTTCCACTCACTCCACTGACGATTCCTGTGATTACTTCCTGATAAATAATACTCAACTCCTTCTCTTCTCAAAAAGGAAGCTGGTTTCAAAATGATATGGTTAGTTTATCACAAAAGTAATATTTTTACAATCTTGTTTATTCAAAACAATTGTGATTATTTTAATAATTTCTTTAATTCACTCATAAATGTGTTCACATCTTTGAATTCACGGTAAATGGCTGCAAATCTTACGTATGCAACTTCATTTAAATCCTTTAATTTGTCCATGACCATCTCTCCGATCACGGATGTTTCGACTTCTCTTGTTCCCATGTTATAGATCTTTGTCTCGATCTCATCGATCGCTGCTTCGATCTGCCCCATGGATACTGGGAGTTTGTGACAGGATTGTACGATTCCATTCCGAATCTTGTTTCGATCGTAGAGTTGTCGTGTCTTGTCTTTCTTGATGACACTCAACGGTTCTGTCTCTATCTTCTCATAAGTTGTAAAACGTTTTCCGCATTCGTCACATTGTCTTCTTCTACGGATCGCATTGTTGTCTTCTGCCGGTCTGGAATCTACGACTCTGGAATTCTCACTTCCACAATATGGGCATCTCATCTTCTTGTACCTCCGTGTTTTTACTGCTTGAAGTATATCATTTTTTTTGTAGAAAGAAAAGCTTTTCTTTTATTTCAGGCATTCTTTTTCGTTGATATCGACTAGAATCGTATCTCTGCCGATCCTTACAATGCATTTGTAGGGGATTTTGTAAACTTTATTCTTGCCAACGCATATGAGCATCTTCATTGTTTTGGGAACGATCAGATAACAGATCTTACCCGTATGGATTTCAAATTCGAGGTCTAGGACAAAGCCTAAACATTCTCCTGTATTACAATTGATCACATCTTTTTGCCGAAGTTCGAGAAATTTCATGTCAGGAATCCTTTTTCTTCCTATTATAATAGTATTCTTTTTTTCCATGAATAGAAGCAGAAAAAAGCAGGAGATTCTGATCTCTCGAATCTCCTGCTTCTTTATTATTATAATGATATAAAGAAAGATTAAGCTTCTTTCTTTGGTGCTGGTTTCTTAGGAACTAATTTCTTTCCTGTAATGATTCCTTTTGGACATTTACCTGCACATAATCCACAACCTACACATTTATCATAATCGATCTGTGCGATGTTGTTTTCAACTTTGATCGCTCCAAGTTTACATACTTTTTCGCATGCTTTACATCCGATACATCCTGCTTTACATACAGACATAACGTTTTTACCGAATTCTTTAGAGCTGCACTGTACTCTTGTTTTCTTGTTTTCTGGTACAAGGTCGATCAATGCTTTTGGACATGTTTCTGCACATTTTCCACATCCTACACATGCTTCTTCATCGATGTGAGCGATTCCGTTCACGATAGAAATCGCATTTTCTGGACATACTGCCGCACAGCTTCCAAATCCCATACATCCAAATTCGCATCCTTTTGGTCCTGCACCTGGTACGTTCATCGCTTCGATACAGCTCTGAACTCCTGAGTACTGGTATTTGTCAGATGCTTTTTCGCAAGTTCCGGCACATTTTACGAATGCGACTTTCTTCACGAATTCTCCTGCTTCTACACCCATGATCGCACTGATCTTCTCAGCTGCAGCTGCTCCACCAACTGGACAGCCGTTCACTGGTGCTTCTCCATTTGCGATTGCTTTTGCAAGTCCATCACAACCTGCGTATCCACAACCACCACAGTTATTTCCTGGAAGTTCTGCACGGATGGCTACTTCCTTCTCGTCTACAGGAACTTTAAATTTCTCTGAGGCAATTCCCAGTAAGATTGCGATAAGCAGACCGGTTCCTCCGACAACAACCATGGCAAGTAAAATTGCTGATATATTCATCTTCTTTACCTCCTAAATAAGTCCTGAGAATCCGAAGAATGCGATTGCCATTAATCCTGCTGTTAACAGTGTGATAGGCATTCCTTTGAAAGATTCTGGGATGTTGTTGTATTCCATCTTTTCACGGATACCAGCAAGGATAACGATAGCAATTAGGAATCCTAAAGAGATACCGATACCATTAACTACGCTGGCGATGAAACTATAGTCGTTCTGTACGTTTGTTAATGCTGTACCAAGAACTGCACAGTTTGTTGTGATCAGTGGAAGGAATACTCCCAGAGATTCATATAATGCTGGCATAGATTTCTTTAATACCATTTCTACGAACTGTACTAATGCTGCGATTACCAGGATAAATACGATCGTATTTAAGTATGTTAAATCTGTTGGTACTAATAAAAATGTATAAATTAAATTTGTAACTGCTGATGCGATAGTAATAACGAAGAGAACGGCTGCACCCATTCCGGCTGCTGTCTCAACTTTCTTAGAAACTCCAAGGAAAGGACATAAACCAAGGAACTGGCTTAATACGACGTTATTTACCAGCGCTGAACCGATGGCAATTAACAGTAAACTTTTCATCTTAATCCTCCTTATTTGTCATCTACAGTTGTATCAAAAAAGCTTCTGGAACCGCAAGCGCTGTTTCCGCAGTGAGAACAATCTCCGCATCCACCACTCTGTGCTTCTCCGGCTTTTTTAGGTTTTTTGCTCTTAACTTTATTCTGGATCGCTACTAAACATGCAAGTACGAAGAATGCTCCAGGTGCCAGGATAAAGATTGTGATTGGTTCGTATGCAGATGGCATTACCTGCATTCCGAAGATCTGACCTGCTCCTAATAATTCACGGAATGCTCCTAAAATTGTTAAGGCTACAGTAAATCCAAGTCCCATTCCAAGTCCGTCAAAGAAGGAGTTAATTGGTCCGTTCTTTGCTGCAAAGGATTCTGCACGTCCAAGGATGATACAGTTTACTACGATCAGTGGAATATATAATCCTAATGCGTCGTTAACTGCTGGAACATATCCCTGTAATAGGAACTGTACGATTGTTACCAGAGACGCGATAACTACGATATATCCTGGAATACGTACACGATCAGGGATGACATTTCTTAATGCTGAAATGATCATGTTAGAAAACATTAATACGGCTGTTGTTGAAAGTCCCATTCCTGCACCGTTGATCGCAGATGTTGTTACTGCTAATGTAGGACACATACCTAACATTAAGACGAAGGTAGGGTTTTCTTTTACGATACCATTAATCAATCGTTCCATTGGATTTGGTTTCATGTTTAATTACCTCCCTTCAGGCTCTTTGAATATGCAACACAGCTGTTAACTGCACTTGTGACAGCACGGCTTGTGATCGTTGCACCACTGATGGCATCTACTTTAGAATCATCATTCTTACCAGATCCATCTTTTACAACTTCAAATTTGTCTGCTTTTTTGTTTTTAAAGTTACTCTTGAATTCTGGTTCTTTGGCTTTCATACCTAAACCAGCTGTTTCGCTGATGGATAATGTTTCATAACCATTGACTGTTCCATCATCTCTAACACCGACAGATAAAGATACATCTCCACCGTATCCTTCTGGGTTTGTTACAGAGAATACGTATCCAAGTTCTTTTCCGTTTTTGTCAACTGCTTTTACAACTTCAGAAATCGTGTTCTGTCCAAGATCATTTTTCTTTAAGACAGCTGCTACGTCTTTCTGGTCTAATTTTACTGTATCGAATTTCGCTGCATCTTTGAATACGGCTTTGTAAGCTTCCTGTTTTGTCTTTTCTTCCTGTGCGGCGATCGGTGCTTTTGTTACATTATATACGATACCTAAAAGGAGTCCTGCAATTAATGTGATCACACATAATTTGATACAATCCATTACGAGATTCTTATTCATTGCTCTTACCTCCTTTTTTTACGATTCCAAATGGAGTTGGTACTGTCACTCTCTCGATCAGTGGAACTAATAAGTTTGCAATGATGATTGAGTAAGATACACCTTCTGCCATTGGTCCGAACAGACGGAATAATCCAGTTAAAATACCAAGAACGATCGCATAGATGATCTTTCCGTTCTTTGTAATTGGAGATGTTACGTAGTCTGTTGCCATGAAGATCGCACCTAACATTAATCCACCACTGAAGATCTGTGCTGCCATGTAAGATAGATCAAATCCATGACCACCGAAGATCAGTACGAAGATTGCTACAACTGCAACATAAACACATGGGATGATCGGAGAGATGACTTTCTTAAATACTAAGTATGCTCCACCGATGATCAGTAATAATGCAGATGTTTCACCAATTGTTCCAGGAACGAATCCTAAGAATGATTTCATAACATCTACGCTTTTTCCCTGTTCCATAACAGCAAGTGGTGTTGCTGTTGTTACACCATCATATGTAAATGTTGTCATTCTTGCTGCAAATGAGATCATTAAGAAACATCTTGCACCAAGGGCTGGGTTCATAAAGTTCTGTCCCAATCCACCGAACACCTGTTTTACAACGATGATCGCAAAGATTCCACCAAGGATAGGCATCCAGAATGGTGCTCCTGATGGTAAGTTTAATGCAAGTAACAGTCCGGTCAATGCCGCACTTAAGTCACCTACAGTGATTGGCTGTTTCATAAGTTTCTGGTAAATATACTCAACGACAACACAGGTAGCAACAGAAATTGCAACTGTCAGTGCCGCAGATGCTCCAAAGATATAGATACCAAAAATTGTAGCGGGTAGTAATGCGATGATAACATCTAACATAATCTTTTGTGTTGAGCCATTATCTCTGACATGAGGGTTGGCTGACACATGATATAATGTTTCGCTCATATGTATCTCTCCTTTATTTCTTTCTACGGTTAGCTAATACCTGTTTACGACCTGTCTTCATGGACTGTGCAAGGTTACGTTTTGCTGGACAGATGAATGAACAAGATCCACACTCAACGCATTCTGCTCCATAAAGTTTCTCAAACTCGTCAAACTGATTATGATCTGCTAATACAGATAATTTCGCTGGCATCAGCTTCTGCGGACAGACGCTTACACATCTTCCACAACGAATACAATTGCTTGGTTGGTTCGCAGCAACTTCATCTTTTGTGAATGCTAAGAAGCATGAGAATGTTTTGACAGCTGGTACGTCTGTTGTAAACATTGCCATACCCATCATAGGTCCACCAGAAATGATCTTCTCAGGCTGTGTTTTAAATCCACCGGCTGCTTCGATCAGTTCCTGTACGTTTGTTCCTGTACGTACTTTAAAGTTGCTTGGATTCTTGATCGCATCTCCAGTAACTGTCACAACACGTTCATATAATGGTTTACCATCTTTGACAGCTTCTTTGATCGCTACGATCGTAGCTACGTTATCTACGATGCATCCTGCATCTGCTGGTAACATGCTGGAGTTGATGCTTCTTCCTGTTGTTGCATAAATCAAAGAACGTTCTGCACCCTGTGGGTATTTTGTCTTTAATGTAGCAACGCTGATTCTTGCATCACCTTTTACTAATGCTTCTACTTTAGCAATTGCATCTTTTTTATTATCTTCAATACCAATGATACCTTTTGCTTTTGGGAACATATCAAGTACGATATTTAATCCTTCAATTAAAAGTTCTGGTGTCTCCATTAAGATGCGGTAGTCACCTGTGATATAAGGTTCACACTCAGCTCCATTTACGATGATATATTCGATCGCATCTGGATCTTTTGGCGCTAATTTCACATGTGTTGGGAATCCGGCTCCACCAAGTCCTACGATTCCAGCTTCTTTGATCGCTGCTAAAACATCATCTTTAGACATCTGATCATAAGGTTTTGCCTCAAAGGCAGCCTCTTTGAATTCTCCATCATTCTCAATTACGATAGAGTTAACTTTTGCTCCGGCTGGAGTCATTCTTGGCTCGATCGCCTTTACAGTTCCTGAAACAGAGCTGAAAATATTCGCGGATACAAATCCTCCAGCTTCTGCCACCTTCTGGCCTACTAACACCTGGTCTCCCTTGCTAACGATTGGCTGTGCAGGAGCACCGATGTGCTGACCTAAAGGTAAAACAACATCTCCTTTTGGCAGGTATTCGGTGATTGGTGAATTCTTTGCAAATTCTTTACCATCTGCCGGATGAACACCGCCGCTAAATGTAAACAATGCCATTTTAAGCCTTCCTTTCTTCTTTACATTTTTTTCCATTGCGAAAAAAAAGAGTTCTCATAAAATGAAAACTCCTTTGAACACAAGACTTATAATACCATAGTCTTTTTTATTTTTCAATGTTTTTTTAACAATTTCTTTGCATTTGCATACAAAATTCTATGTTTTACTTCAGATTTTCTTAAGATTCTGAAATAATTTACAATTCTGGCTTTTATATTCTATCATTTACGGATCTGTCCATTTCCATAAATAATAAATTTGCTGGTTGTCAGTGCATCTAATCCCATTGGTCCTCTGGCATGAATCTTCTGGGTACTGATTCCGATCTCTGCTCCGAATCCAAACTCAAATCCATCGGTAAATCTCGTGGATGCATTAACATAAACGGCTGCTGCATCGATCTGATTTAAGAATTCCTGTGCATTCTGGTAAGAATCCGTGACAATTGCTTCCGAATGCCCCGTATTATAATGATTGATATGTGCCACTGCTTCGTCAAAGCTGTCAACAGTTTTCACAGAGATGATAGAATCTAAGTATTCTGTTCCCCAGTCTTCTTCTGTTGCAGGGATGACCTGGTCATTTAAAGCACAAACTCTCTCATCTCCACGTACCTGTACTCCTTTTTCTAATAAAGCATCGATGATCGCTGGACCGTGACTCTCCAAGATGTTCTTATGTAATACTAAAGATTCACATGTATTACATGTTCCAAGTCTCTGTGTCTTTGCATTGATGATGATGTTAACTGCCATGTCTTTCTGGGCAAATTCATCTACGTATACATGACAATTTCCTGTTCCTGTCTCGATCACTGGCACTGTAGAATTCTTTACAACACTTTGAATGAGTCCTGCACCACCTCTTGGAATCAGAACATCTAAGTATTCATTTAACTGCATCATCTTTGTAGCTATCTCACGGCTTGTATCTGTCAGCAGCTGAATGCTGTATTTTGGCATATTGCAGGATTCTAGTGCACTCTGGATCACATTTGTGATCGCAAGATTTGAATTGATCGCATCACTTCCACCACGAAGAAGGCATGCATTTCCTGTCTTAAAACATAGTGCAAATGCATCTGCTGTTACGTTTGGTCTTGATTCGTAGATGATACCGACAACTCCTAATGGTACCGTTTTCTTACCGATCAAAAGTCCATTCGGTGTTTTCTGCATATGTTCTACAGAACCAATTGGATCATGTAGTTCAGCTACCTGACGAAGTCCTTCTGCCATTGCTTCGATACGGTCAGGATTCAGGGATAAACGATCGATCAACGCCTCGCTCATATCATTGCTTTTTGCATTCTCTACATCTTTATAATTCTCACTTAAGATATATTCCTGATTCTGTACCAGACATTTGGCTGCTTCTCTTAATACTTCATTCTTATCTTCAATCCCTGCTTTTCCAAGAATTATCGATGCTTCTTTTGCCTGTTTTCCTAGTTGTTCCAACATTATGAATGCCTCCTTTTCGGTGCGGTTTGCATCTATCATCAATATGTTCTATCTAATCTGCTCTAGTTTAATCCTTTTGGTTTTAATGGAGTAATCGATCCATCTTCATTTTTAATACTTACATTATTAAGCTGCGCTCTTAAGTTTGCACGAACAGACTGGATGTATTCATGTCTTAACTTTCTCTGTTCTTCTTTCTGTTCTGGTGTTAACCCAATGGATTTATCCAGATTGTATAATTCATTAATTCTTTGAATATCTTTTTCTTTCATCTGTAATATTTCCTTTCTATATAATACATTGTTTTATCTTATTATGCCTTAAAATATGGGCGTTCCGTTAAATATTTCTTAAAATCAAAGTCTGGTCGTTTGTGTGCTAAGAATAATGTTCCAATCTCTTCTCCTGCAACAACTTTATTGACATTATTTAAATTATTGCTGTTTACGATCACCATATCTGCTCCAGCATCTGTTACGATATTGGCTGCTGCGATCTTCGTTTCCATTCCACCAGTTCCGACCTTAGTTACAGCTCCTTTTGCCATTCTTCCGATCTTTTCATCTAAGACCGGTACTTCAGGAATCAGTTTGGCCAGTGGATTCTTGTGTGGATCATCCGTATAAAGTCCGTCAATATCTGTCAGGAGGATCAATAGATCACCTTGTACAACCGCTGTTACGACAGCAGATAAGGTATCATTGTCACCAAACTCGATCTCTTCTGTAGATACCGTATCGTTTTCATTTACGATCGGAATCACGCCGAGTTTTAGTAATTCTTCAAATGTATTCTTGGCGTTATATCTTCTCTCGTCATTGAGCATCGTCTCTTTTGTGATCAGAATCTGTGCAGATCCCTGATTGTATTCAGCAAACAGTTTCTGGTAGATCATCATTAACTGTCCCTGTCCTACAGCAGAACATGCCTGCTTCATTGGAAGGGATGTCGGACGGTTTTCTAATCCCAGGGCTTTAAATCCTACACCGATCGCTCCTGAAGATACCAGGATCACGTCTTTTCCGCTGTTATGTAAGTCTGTTAAAACACGGACTAATTTCTCTAATCGGAATAAATTGATGTTTCCTGTTGCTTTATGGATCAAAGAAGATGTACCTACTTTGACGATGATTCTTTGTTTATCTTTTAGTTTTTCACGATTATTCATTTTACATTCACTCCTTGAAAGGTATTTTACACTGTAACGAGGGCTTGTGCAACCTTAATTCCATCCATTGCCGCAGAAGTGATGCCGCCAGCAAAACCTGCTCCCTCTCCGCATGGGTAGATTCCTTTGATATTGCTCTCAAATCCTTGATCTCTCTCGATTCTTAACGGAGAAGATGTTCTTGCTTCAATTCCGCACAAAATCGTATCTTCTCGATTAAATCCTTTGATCTTTGTATCAAAATATTGCATTCCTTCCGAAATTGCTTCACTGATCGGTTCTGGAAGACAGTTTCTTAAGTTTCCAAAACTTGTCAATCCTTTGGTGTTCGGTGTGATCTCGCCAAAGGATTCTGTAATCTTTCCTTCTCTGAAATCTTTTAATGTCTGAACCGGGATTCTTCCTTTTCCTTCGCTAAAAGCTTTTTCTTCCCATTTCTGCTGAAATCTTACGCCTGCTAATGCGTCATTTCCATCAAAATCCTCTGGTGTAACACTTGCGATGATCGCACTGTTGGAATTCTTTGCTGCTCGATCGTGATTGCTCATTCCATTGACCGTCAATCGTTCTGGCTCTGAAGACGCGTTGACCACGAAACCTCCCGGACACATACAGAAAGAATACACACTTCTTCCATTGTTTGCATGATATGTTAGTTTGTATGATGCAGCTGGAAGATCATATTGATCTGCTCCCTTTCCATACTGCGAATGATCGATCATCTCACGCGGGTGTTCCACACGAAGTCCGATTGCAAAAGCTTTAGGATTCATTTCCAGATCACGATCTGATAAGACTTTAAATGTATCTCTGGCACTGTGTCCCGGTGCTAAGATCGCTGTTTCTGTTTTAATTTCTTCTTTATCATTGATGATCAGCCCTGTTAATTTTCCATCCTGGATCACGAAATCTGTCACTTTCGCCTCAAAACGGACATCTCCGCCAAGAGATCTGATCTCTTCTCTGATCCCTGCAACGACATTTCTTAAAAGATCCGTTCCGATATGTGGTTTATTTTCATATAAGATCTCTTCTGGTGCACCATGTTCTACAAAAGTTTCTAAAATGAATCTATTCCTTCCGAATTTGTCTTTTACTAAGGTATTTAGTTTTCCGTCTGAAAATGTTCCTGCTCCTCCTTCTCCAAATTGTACATTGGATTCAGGATTCAGTTCACCACTCTCCCAGAAATGTTCTACATCTTTCATACGGTTTGTGACATCTTTCCCTCGTTCTAAGACGATCGGATGTAATCCGGCTCTTGCAAGCATCAGTGCTGCAAACAGACCTGCCGGTCCCATTCCGATCACAACCGGTGGATATTTAAATTCCCGCTGATTTTCTGGAAATTCAAACTTCTTTTCTTTTACTGCCATGATATTACGATTCTTGTTCTTTTTGAGGAATTTCTCTTCTTGACCCTTACCTAATGTCACATCAACTGCATACACATAAGATAATTCTTCTTTTTTCCTCGCATCAATAGACCGTTTTACGATCTTGTATTGTTTATATTCTGTATTATGTAATGCTTTTTTTATCTTCTTCTCAAGTGCTGCCTCTTTGTGATCGATCGGCAGCTTGATCTGGTTGATTCTTATCATTGTCTTCCTATCTGGCTTGCAGCGATGTATCCAGATGTAAATGCCCACTGAAGGTTGTACCCTCCGCATGTTCCATCGACATCTAGTAATTCACCGACAACATAAAGCCCTTCTAATAACTTTGATTCTAATGTTCCTTGTATGATTTCTTTTGTGGATACGCCTCCGGCTGTTACCTGTGCCATATCATATCCTTTATATCCTTTGATCTCAACTTCAAAGTGTTGGATCATATCTAAGATCCTGTTAAGATCTTTCCTGGATATCTGAGCAACTGGTTTTCTTGGATCAATCTTTAATCTCAGTAAGATTGCATATACCAGTTTTTTATTTAAAAATCCCTGGAAGAATTCTTCGACTGTCTTATAATTGCAGCTCTTTAAGAATACTTCTGTTGTTTCTTCTAAGGTTACCATCTGTGGCATGAGATTTAAATAGATTTTTACTTTTTTCTTTCTTCTTAATGCTTCGATCGCAAAATGACTGATCTGGAAAATCGGGATCCCTGAAACCCCATATTTTGTAAACTGAACTTCTCCATGTTCTTTGGCGATCAATTCATTATTCGCGTAGACGCTGACATTACTGACATTTCGAACTCCCGAGGTGTCTTTTAAATATTTTCCTTCTGCTTCTAATCCTACCAAAGACGGGAATGTATCCGTGATCTTATGATGAAAGTCTTTGGCAAGCTTGTATCCACTTCCGTTGCTTCCTAAGTTTGGCTGTGCACATCCACCAGTTGCAAGGATCAGATTGCTTGACTGAAAACATTTGTCATTTCCATAGACATAAAATGTGGACTTACGTTTCTCTGCTTTCGTGACTTCAAATTCTGTCAGAATATCCACGTGCAGATGCTTTAATTTCTGTGTCAATGTGTCAACAACAGTTGCTGCCTGCAAAGATGCAGGATAATAATACCCATTTTGCTCTGTCACAAGCATTCCGAGAGATTCAAAGAACTGAATGAGATCTTCTAATCCAAATTCCTCGATCATCGGATAAGCAAAGGAAGGTCTCTGCCCTCTGTAGCAATTCTCGTCCATGTAGGCATTTGACAGGTTGCATCTTCCATTTCCCGTTGCTAATATTTTCTTTCCTAATTTATCCATCCGTTCAAGCAAGAGGACTTTCTTATGATGACTAGCTGCTGTGATCGCTGCCATCATACCGGAAGCCCCTGCTCCAACGATGATCACATCATATTTCATTCGTTATTTTTCTCCAAATTTTTATTTTAACTACTGTATGATTCCAGAAAATGATATACTTCTTCTCTGTTTTCAAAGATAAAATTCTCTTTCAGCATATTTTTGATGTCTGCTGGCAGATTCTCTTTCTTCATATCTGTATATTCAAAAACTTCTTTGGTCTTATTGTTGATCACAGCCAGACTTCCATCAAGAATCTTCAGACTGTACGTCGCCTTGACTTTCTTGACTGCTTTGGTCTGTTTTTTTTCAGCTGTTGTTGTTATCTGAGAACGAACTTCCTTGAGGTTGTCCTTCTTTTCATTTGCTGAGAATGCAAGATAACACATACAGATGCACAAAACTGTGATCACAACCATATATATCATCAAAAATCGATTGATCTTCTTCATAATGCAACCCTCCTTTGGCTATATTGTTACCAAAGATAAGGGAATTTATACAAAAAGCCCAAATCATAGCAGATCTGGACTTTTTCTTCCTTTTATAAATGGAAGCCCTTACGATCCTTACAGCAAATGTAATTTCTTTGCTAATCTGACGATCAGATTTCCTTTTGGAATCTTAGTAAGTTCTTCTTCTGTAAATACTCTTAACTTAATGATCGCTGCAAAATAGATCAGTGCTCCAACTGGCACTGCAATGATCACGCAGACCGCAAAGCATACTCGCCCGAATGGAAGAACGCTTTGAACCGCATACTGAATCAGAAAACAGACAACACCCATCACTGCTGCACTTAATGCAGGCTTGATAAATGTCTTTGTGATCTCTTGATGAAAACCTGTGTATTTCTTGATGGAGTGTGCATTTAACAGACACATCACAAGGGAAAATGCCATAGTCGCAAATACCAATCCATATGTTTTACAATCTGTGTATGTTAATAAAAGCCATAATACAACGATATTGACCACAACGGAAATCGCAGAATGTCTGACTGGCACTCTCATCTTTCCCATTCCCTGTAAGATACCATTTGTCAACGTTGACAGGCAGTAGAAAATAACGGAAACTGCACCGATCCGAAGCATGGCAGCTCCTAATCCCTTAGCATATGTTGCACCGAAGATCAATCCATTGATCGAACTATTTAACACACCTAGTCCAACCGCACATGGGATCGCAATCATCATCGTAAAACGTATCGCCATCTGGATACTGTCGTTCATATCGTCCTTCTTGCCTAACGCATAAGCTGCAGAAACATTTGGCACGATCGCATTGGAAAGTGCAGATGCCATCGCAACTGGAACGTTGATCAGCACGTTATACTGACTGCTGAACAGTCCATAAAATCCTGAAACTACTTTCGCCGTAATTCCTTTTCCTACTAAGATATTACTAAAGATCGTCTGGTCGATCGTTGCACTACAGTTATAGATTGCTGTACTAAAGATAACCGGTGTGATCGTTAATAATAAGATCTTTAAGATATTTCCATAAGATTCAATATATTTTGTACGGTCATGTTTCATCTGAATCTTGACCTTTGGCTGGTATGCACGATAAATGATAAAGCAGAATATCAATCCTGTTAAAACACCGACTCCTGTACCGATCGCACTACCTGCTGCCCCATGTCTTGCGATCTCATATGTGATCTTATTTGATGGCAGATATGGTAAGATCAGTACATATGCCATCAAAATACTAAAGATCGCATTCAAGATCTGCTCAATGATCTGGGAAATGGATGTTGGCACCATGGTATTATGTCCTTGAAAATATCCTCTAAGCACTCCAAGAATTCCAGAGAAAAAGATCGTTGGGGAAATGACCTGAAGGGCAAGTGTTGCACCTTTCTGATGTCCGACAAAGGTTGGTGCTCCAAAATATGCGATCATGGACGCGATACCTCCAACGACAACTGCATAAACTAATGCTCCATAGAAGATTCTCTGAGCATTGATATATTCTTTCTTCGCGAGTCTTGCAGAAATTGATTTGGATACCGCAAGTGGAATACTAAAGGATGCGATCAGCAGAATGATATTGTAGATATTATATGCATAAGAATAGTATCCCATACCTTCTTCGCCGATGATCCCAAACAGTGGACTACGATATAATAATCCGATCACACGGCAGACAATGGATGCTGCGGCTAAGATCATTCCTTGCATTAAAAATGAGTTTTTGCTGCTTTTACTCATACTAAACCTCTTTCATCTCTTGTATATTTCGTCTTTGTCAAAATCTCTTCCTGACGTTTTTCCATATCTTTTCGTTCTTCCTCTTCCATATGGTCATATCCAAACAGATGTAACATACTGTGAGCGATCAAAAAGGCATATTCTCTCTCCCTGCTGTGTCCATAATTCTCGGCCTGTTCCCATACCTTGTCCATGGAGATCACGATATCTCCAAGCAGAAATTCACCACTCTCCGGATCAAATGCCATCGGATCTTCTTCAATCTTTGAGAAATCCGCTGGTTCTTCGTATTCTGCCATTGGAAAAGACAGTACGTCTGTTGGCCGGTCGATCTCTCTTTGTTCTTTGTTGATCGCATGAATCGTTTCATTATCGGTTAGCATTAAATTCACTTCGCACTCATAAGGGCAGTCCACATAATCAATTGCTGCCTCAATCACTTCATGTGCGATCTTTTCATAAGGGATATTGATCTCCCCTTCGTATTCATTCTCGATTATAATACTCATAACATTCCTATCTTCTGTTCTTTTTGTTATTGTTATTCTTATTCTTTTTCGCAGATCTGGCTGCTTCATATTGATCATATGCTGCAACGATCTTCTGTACTAATGGATGTCTGACAACGTCCTTATTGGTAAGCTCACAGACCCCGATCTCCTTAACTTTTCTTAACACTCTTAGAGATTCTTCTAATCCTGAAATACTGTCAAATGGCAAGTCTTTCTGTGTTAAGTCACCCGTGATGATCGCTTTGGACCCAAATCCAATACGTGTTAAGAACATCTTCATCTGAGCAGGTGTCGTATTCTGTGCCTCATCTAAGATAATGTATGCATTATCCAGTGTACGTCCTCTCATGTAAGCCAATGGAGCGACTTCGATCAAGCCTTTCTCCATATTCTTCATAAATGCGTCAGCCCCAAGGATCTCATATAATGCATCATATAATGGTCTTAAATATGGATCAACTTTACTCTGTAGATCTCCAGGCAAGAAACCTAGCTTCTCTCCTGCCTCAATTGCTGGTCTTGTTAAAATGATACGGCTGACTTCATCATTCTTAAATGCTGTGATTGCCATTGCCATTGCAAGATATGTCTTACCAGTTCCTGCAGGACCGACTCCAAATGTGATCATCTTATTCTTGATTGCATCGACGTATTTTTGCTGTCCTAAAGTCTTTGGTTTGACTGCTTTGCCTTGAATCGTATGACAGATGACATCTTTATCAAGCTCCAAAAGACTTGGAGATTTCTCTTCCATTGATAACGATAACGCATAGTTTACATTCTGCTCTGTGATCACATTTCCTCGTTTGGATAATTCGAGTAATTCATCGATCACGGAGATTGCATGATTAACTGCCTGCTGTGTTCCAATACATTTTAAATGGTCACCTCTCAGGATCAGACTCACATGCAGTGTTTTTTCGATTTTCTTCATATAGGCATCAAACTGCCCGAATACATTCCCGCCATGTTCTGCCGGAAAATTCATTTCTATTTCAACTGGATTCATCTAATTCTCAGTCTCCTTCTTTGTGTATATTCCTTATGTATTCTACCATCTGTTACAAAGTTTTTCAACCTGAGTGGCAAAATCCATATGGCCTGATTCATAACTTTTATTTATTGCTGCGCTGTTGTTGGTGTGATCATTTCTTCTTGTTTCTTTGTTAATTTCTTGATATTTCGAATCTTTCCGACACTTTCTTCTTTGATGATCGATGCCTTAACTTCATATCGGTTGTTCTTTTTTTTATAATTTCCTTCACAGTGAACGATCTTTGCTCCTGCTTTTGCTTTCTTCATAAGATATCGTTCCAGCTGTTTTTTTAATTTTAACTGTGCTTCTTTTTTTGTCAAGATTTTCTTCTTTGGCCTGTATCTTTCAGTTATCTGCATCGTGATCCCAATGGGCAGATAAAAAGATTTCCCTATCTTTAATGATCTTCTCTTTGTCATAACATTTGTATGATCCTGTCTTTTCTTTTCGGGAAAATCGAATTGATACTGTCCAAAATATAAATTTTTGATGCTCTTTTTCTTGCCTGTGATAAGCTTTTCGTAATATTCCATGGGAATTGAATTGTTGTACACCTCTTTAGTGCGCATCACGATCTCTCCGTCCGCTTTGATCTTATCCGTCTGTGTCACGGTAAAATCATCACTGTAGTAATAGATCAATCCAGAAATTAAAGTTGTTCCGCTTTTGACACTGTCCCCAACACTTACAAGCGGTGTTCCACTTTTGACCGCCATTTTTGTAATGATCCCTGATTTATTTGCCACGATATCACATGGTTTCTTTGGATTCTGCTTTGTTTTACGATCTAAAGTTTCTTTTATCTCAATATGCAGTCTTGTTCCCTGAATCGAACAAGATGCCCACGCGATCTCAGCATAATCTTCCCTCAGATGGTCTTCCAATGCATCACAGTCAATCTTGTATTTTAATGTTCCAATATGGTAGTAGTTATCCGTAACATACTTTAATATATCACTTTCTGAATATACTTCTCCTCCAGAAACTGTAATCTCCCATAAAAACTGACTCAGCGAAAGGATCATTAAACCGCACAAACACATGGAAAAAAATAATATTTTACGTTTTTTATGTTCTTTTAAGAAATATGGCAGTCCTTTTTGCCCTTGTAACGCAAGATCAACATTTGCTTTCTCTGCTAATGCTTCCAACATTTGATAAGAACTTCGTCTGATAAAAAACACATAGCCGTCTGATACTGGTTTTAATTCCCACAATACAAGATGATTTTTTGCACAGAGATTCAAAAAACGCTCTGTCTGATATCCTTTGACTTGAAAATACAGCCTTCCAAATATAAAGTGCAGAATTTTAAGCATTTCTCATGCTCCTTTCAAAGAATATCATACATATTCCAGCCTTTTGATCTTTCCTTTGATCTTCATTGATTCCTGTGAGTAAAAATCAACTGCCAGATCACATCCACAGATATTTAATATAACATGATTCCCCTGAATGGAGATCTTATTCTCATCATATGATACGATCCCCCTGTAATTTTCTATGTATGCTTCACAGTTTCCTGTCAAGGTTATAATAAAATCTCCAAACACCACATCTCTTGGAAGAGAAAGTCCTTTAGCAATCACTTCTTTTGGTTTCTTCTTCATGCAAAACTCCTTTTGTGGCATTTGGTTTAATATATGCCGAAAAAAAGCACCATATACCTGTTCCCAGGTAAATGATGCTTATCTTTTCAATCAAGTAAAAATTATTTAGATTTTCTCTTACGAGCCGCTTCAGACTTTTTCTTACGTCTTACGCTTGGCTTTTCGTAATGTTCTCTTTTACGAATCTCCTGCTGAATTCCTGCTTTTGCACAGTTTCTCTTGAATCTGCGAAGAGCGCTATCTAAAGATTCATTTTCTTTAACGATTACGTTTGACATTCTATTCCCGACCTCCCCTCCAGTCTTGTACTTGTGCATAGGACTGTTTGGGTTTTAATTTTTTGCACTAGATTAGTATATCACATTTTAGATTTTTGTCAACTATGAAATTTGACTTTCTAAAATTTCTTTTACTTTTGCTACTGCTTCTGGAATTCCGGCTGGATTCTTTCCTCCGGCCTGAGCCATATTTGGACGTCCTCCACCGCCGCCTCCAACGCATCCGGCGATCGCTTTGATCAGGTTTCCAGCGTGTGCTCCTGCTTTCTGTGCCTCGTCTGTTACCATGGCAACTAAGAATACTTTTCCGTCTTTCTGGGAAGCAAGGACAATGACACCTTCTCCTAATTTCTCTTTTAAGTTATCTCCAAGTTCACGAAGTCCATTCATATCAACGTCTTCTATAGAAGTTGCAAGAAGTTTCACTCCTTTTACTTCTTCTACCTGATCCATAACATCTCCCAGAGCGTCTTTTGCAAGTTTGCTCTTTAAGGATTCGTTTTCGCTCTTTAATTCTTTTACTTCTGCAAGAAGTGATTCAATTCTTGTCAGCAGTGTTGCTGGTGTAGCTTTTAATGCTTTGGCTGCTTCTTTTAATTCTTCTTCCTGCTTATGGTAGTAGTTAAATACTCCCTGATCTGTCACTGCTTCGATTCTTCGAACTCCTGATGCAACACCAGTTTCAGATAAAATCTTGAATGCTGTGATCGCTCCTGTATTCTTCACATGAGTACCACCACATAATTCTACAGAGAAATCTCCCATGGATACAACGCGTACTTCGTCTCCGTATTTCTCTCCAAACAGTGCCATAGCTCCTGTTTTCTTAGCTTCTTCCATAGACATAACTTTTGTCACAACTGGAAGATCCTGAGCGATCTTTTCGTTGACGATCTTCTCAACTCTTGCGATCTCATCATCAGATAATGGTGAGAAATGTGTAAAGTCGAATCTTAAATGTTCCGCATTATTTAAAGATCCTGCCTGCTCTACATGAGTTCCAAGCACTTCTCTTAATGCTTTCTGTAATAAATGAGTTGCACTATGGTTCTTTGCACCTAATGCTCTGTTCTTCTCATTCACTGTAAAGACCGCTTTGTCTCCTACGTTGAATGTTCCTTCGACTACATGTCCAACATGTCCAAACTTACCACCGGATAATTTAATGACATCTTCTACTTCAAAAGATGCATCTCCACTGATGATCACTCCTTTATCCGCTTCCTGACCACCACTTGTAGCATAGAATGCTGTCTGGTCAGCGACGATCGTTCCTTTATCTCCTTTGTTCAGAGCTGAAACAACTTCTGTCTCTGTTGTCATAGCTGTGATCTCACCTTCACAAGTAAGTTCATCGTATCCAACGAATTTTGTTGTCATGGCTGGATCTAACTGTTCGTATACAGTTGCATCTGCACCCATGTAGTTTGTTGTCTTTCTTGCAGCTCTGGCAGTCTCTCTCTGAACCTGCATTTCCTTTTCAAAGCCTTCTTTATCTACAGTAAATCCCTTTTCTTCTAAGATCTCGATCGTCAGATCTAATGGGAATCCATATGTGTCATATAATTTGAACGCATCTGCACCAGCAAGTTCTTTGCTGCCTTTCTCGTTCATAGCTTTTTCCATATCTGCTAAGATAGACAGTCCCTGATCGATCGTCTTGTTGAACTGTTTTTCTTCCTGAGATAAATGATTGAAGATAAATTCTGCTTTCTCTTCTAATTCTGGATATCCATCTTTAGATTCACGGATCACGACTTTACTGATATCTGTTAAGAACAGATGATCGATCCCTAATAATCTTCCATGTCTTGCTGCGCGGCGAATCAGACGGCGAAGTACATATCCACGTCCTTCGTTAGATGGTGTGATACCATCAGATAACATAAATGTAGCAGAACGAATATGGTCTGTGATCACACGGATCGATACGTCTGTCTCGTGGTCTGTACCATAAGTAACTCCTGCAACTTTACAGATCTCATCGCGGATCGCTTTGATAGAATCTACATCGAAGATAGAATCTACTTCCTGTACAACGACTGCAAGACGTTCCAGTCCCATACCTGTATCAATGTTCTTATTCTCTAATTCTGTATAATGGTTGTGTCCATCATTCTCAAACTGTGTAAATACGTTGTTCCATACTTCCATATAACGGTCGCAGTCACATCCTACCGTACAGTCTGGGCTTCCACATCCATATTTCTCTCCACGGTCATAGTAAATCTCTGAACATGGTCCACAAGGTCCTGCCCCATGCTCCCAGAAGTTGTCTTCTTTTCCAAAACGGAAGATTCTCTCTGGTGCGATTCCGATCTCTTTCTCCCAGATCTCGAATGCTTCATCATCATCTTCGTATACAGATGGATATAATCTGTCAGGATCTAATCCAATCACTTTTGTTAAAAATTCCCAAGACCATGCGATCGCTTCATGTTTGAAGTAATCTCCAAAAGAGAAGTTTCCTAACATCTCAAAGAATGTACCATGTCTTGCTGTCTTACCAACATTCTCAATATCTCCTGTACGAATACACTTCTGACATGTTGTCACTCTTGTTCTTGGTGGTACTTCCTGTCCTGTGAAATAAGGTTTCAGTGGTGCCATACCAGCGTTGATCAGTAATAAACTGTTATCATTCTTTGGCACGAGTGAAAAACTCTTTAATGCTAAATGTCCTTTACTTTCGAAAAACTCAAGATACATCTTCCTGAGTTCGTTGACTCCATATGCTCTCAACGTTTCATCCTCCTAGTGTCGTTTCATTATATTTAAGAAGACCTTGCCTTTACGGCTTTTTAGCTGCATGAGCCTGTATTCTCATGCAGCTAAATGATCTTCTCTTAATCATGTATGATCTTATGATTCTTTCTTCTTTGCCTTCGCACGACCGACTCCGAAATAAATTCCTGCCGCAGAGCATGCAAAAAGAATCGCAAACTTCAATACATAAGAGACTAATTCTGATAAAAATGCTGTCATAATCTTGCCTCCTTATCTTATAAAGTCGATTATACCAAATCGAACTTAGAAACACAAATATTTTCTCACAAAGATTACGTTCTTAATCTTCTTTTTCTAATAAATCTGTGTAGAAGCAAGAATAATTTCCTGTATGGCAGGCAGCCCCGATCTGTTTTACCTTAGCAAGTAAGGTGTCTCTGTCGCAGTCAATATATAAATCTTTGACATACTGATAATGTCCAGATGTCTCCCCTTTGATCCATAATTCATCACGGCTTCGGCTGTAATAAGTCATAATCCCTGTCTCGATCGTCTTATCATATGCTTCTTTTGTCATATATGCGACCATCAAAACTTCATTTGTCTTATGATCCTGTACAACAACGGTTAACATTCCGTCGCTGTTTAATTTGAATTCATCAAAACTCATCTTGCTATTTAATGGTTTTGCCTCATTACTCATCTTATAAGGCTCCTTTCGTGGAAAGTACATCTGTGATCCTTGGATCCATGCTGGTTGCTTCATCCAAAGCTTTTGCAAATGCTTTAAATGCTGCTTCGATCATATGATGATTATTCTCTCCATGTAATTTCTTCAAATGAAGATTCATCATGCTGCCGTAAGATACTGCATAAAAGAATTCTCTTACCATCTCTGTGTCAAATTCTCCAACGCGATCAACCGTAAAATCACAATCCATCACAAAATATGGTCTTCCAGACAGATCGATCGCACATAACATTAATGTCTCATCCATTGGAAGCATGAAAGATCCATAACGTTTGATCCCTTTCTTATCTCCAACGGCCTGTCTGATTGCTTCTCCAAGTACGATTCCGACATCTTCGATCGTATGATGGCAGTCTACATAGAGATCTCCCTCAACTTCCACATCAAGATCAAAAAATCCGTGACGTGCAAATGCATTTAACATATGGTCAAAAAAACCGATCCCTGTATGGATATTTACATTTCCGTTTCCATCAAGATCAATGGAAAGTTTGATCTTTGTCTCACTTGTATTTCTCTCAATTGATGCACTTCTACTCATATTTTTATCCTTCCTGGTTATCTTCAAATCTTACTTTCATGGAATTCGCATGTGCTGTCAGCTGTTCCTGATTTGCAAAGAATTCGATGTCTTTGTGTACTGGCTCTAAGGCTTCTCTTGAATAGTAGATGACACTTGATTTCTTGATGAAATCATCAACACTTAATGGAGAGAAGAATTTTGCTGTTCCATTTGTTGGAAGTACGTGGTTTGGTCCTGCAAAATAATCTCCTAAAGGCTCACAGCTGTATGCTCCGATAAAGATTGCTCCTGCATTCTTGATCCTTGTCATAACATCAAATGGATTTGCTGTCATGATCTCCATATGTTCAGACGCAATAGCGTTTGCCGTATCAATTGCTTCTTTCATATCGCTTGCAACAAGAATATATCCGAAGGAATCTAAAGATTTCTCCATGATCTCTTTTCTTGATAACTGATTTAAGAATCCGTCAATCTCATCAGATACTTTATGTGCTAATTCTTCGCTTGTTGTAACAAGGATTGCACTTGCCATCTCATCATGTTCTGCCTGGGAAAGTAAGTCTGCTGCCACATATCTTGGATTCGCTGTCTCATCAGCTAACACTAAGATCTCACTTGGTCCTGCAATGGAATCGATACTTACGTTTCCATAAACTGCTTTCTTGGCAAGAGCCACAAAAATGTTACCAGGTCCTACGATCTTGTCTACTTTTGGAATAGACTCTGTTCCAAATGCCATTGCTGCAATTGCCTGTGCTCCACCGACTTTATATACTTTTGTTGCTCCAGCTTCTTTCGCTGCAACTAATGTATTAGCTGTAACTTTTCCGTCTTTTCCAGGAGGTGTTGTCATGATGATATTTTTCACTCCTGCAACGTGTGCTGGAACAATGTTCATTAAAACAGAAGATGGATAAACTGCTTTTCCACCTGGTACATAGACACCACAAGTTTCCATTGGTGTTACTTTCTGTCCAAGCATTACTCCGTCTTCTCTTGTCTCAAACCAGCTCTTCTGAATCTGTTTTTCATGGAAATCACGAATATTCTTGATCGCTTTGCGGATAACTTTGATCAATTCATCGTCCACTTCTTCGTAAGCTTCCTTAATTTCTTCTTCTGTAACTAAAATATTCTCTGCGTTGATCTCCGCTTTATCAAACTGTGCTGTATAATCAAAGACAGCTTTATCTCCATTATCTCTGACATTTTTGATGATCGCATCGACTTTATCCTGAAAATCCCCATAGTTTGTAGGACTTCTCTTTAATAAATCTGATAAAATATTTGCAATGGAATCTTTGTTAACTTTTACTATTCTCATATTTCTCTCCTCCGGCCTATTCTTTTTCATCCAAGATCTTCTTTAGTGCAACGATGATCTTGCTGATTCGTTCTTGTTCCATCTTCTGGCTTACCTGATTCACTACCATTCTTGCTGATAATGGGCAAACTTCTTCTAAGACTTCCAATCCATTTTCTTTTAAGGTTGTTCCTGTCTCAACGATATCGACGATCACCTCTGATAATCCAACGATCGGTGCAAGTTCAACAGATCCGTTTAACTTAACGATCTCTACTGTCTGTAATTTCTGATTATTGAAATATTCTTTGGCGATATGTGGGTATTTGGATGCCACACGGATGATTTCATTACTGTTTAAATATTTCTTTGCTTCTTTGGGTCCGCACACACACATCTTGCAAGCTCCAAATTTCAAGTCTAATACTTCGTATAGATTTCTTCCTTCTTCAAGGATCGTATCTTTTCCAACAACACCGATATCAGCTGCTCCATATTCCACGTAAGTTGGCACGTCACTTGCTTTGGATAAGAAAAATTTTAATTTTAATTCTTCGTTTACGAAGATTAATTTTCTTGTTTTCTCGTCTTTCATTTCCTCGCATGTGATTCCGATCTCTTCTAATAAAGCCATCGCTTTCTTTGCAAGGCGCCCTTTCGCCAGGGCAAATGTAATATATCTCATGGTCTTTTGTTTCCCTTCTTTTGCTCGATTTGTTGATTAGATGAAATAAAGAATTCCACCGAGGCGATGCTCTTTAGCAAATCTTTCATAGTCTGCTTTGCTGCACAGATCATTCTTTCTCTCTAAGATGACTTTCTTTCCTTCTTTTCTTAATTCTTCTGCTCGAAGGATCGCATCTTTCATTGTTGCTTCTTTATAAATGATCATTGTATCCATATGATCTGCTTCCATATGAATTCCCTGACGGCTTAATGCCATCATCAGCTCATCTAATACGATCGCAAATCCAACTGATGGGGCTTTCTTTCCGAACTGTTCGATCAGATTATCATATCGTCCACCTTTTAGAACTGCATCTCCTGTTCCATAAGTATAACCTTTGAAAATGATTCCTGTGTAATAATTATGCTTATTTAACATTCCAAGATCAAAACTTACATACCGCTCTTTGCCGTATAATTTTAAGATATCATATACATCGCGAAGTCTTTTGATCGCTTTCTTAGACTGTTCATTCTCAACCATTGCTTCTGCCTGATCTAAGATCGCTACATCTCCATTCAGTTCGTTAAAATGTAAAAATACATCTTTAATCTTATCAGACAGATCTAATGTCTCTACATATTCCATTAATCCAAAATAATTCTTATTTAAGATCAGCTCTCGAAGCTGTGTTTTGACTTCTTCATCTTTGATCGTCTGTGTCAATCCGTTGAAGAATTCAACTTCTCCGATAGAAAGTCTGAAATCAGTCAATCCAGCTGCCAGAAAACAATCAATTGCCATTGCAATAGATTCTGTATCTGCCTGTACAGACGCATCATTGACTAATTCTGCACCTAACTGGCATGTTTCTTTTAACTTCAACTGATAGCTTGAGTTATTTAAAAATACATTTCCTGCATAAGATAAACGGATTCCCATATTCTCTTCATTAAAATACTTTGCGATACAGCGTGCAATGGATGGTGTGACATCCGGACGAAGAACTAAGGTATTTCCTTCTCTATCGAAGAATTTAAACATTTCCCTTGCGGATACGGTTCCTTTTTCACTGTTAAATACATCAAAGAATTCAAATCCTGGAGTTCTGATCCCTTCATATCCGTAAGATGCAAAGACTTTGTTTAATTTTGCTTTCAGCTTACTTCGCTGTCCATATTCTGTTCCATATACATCTCTGACACCTTCTGGTGTGTGGACTCTCTTTTTATTCATATTTTTGCCGCTCCTTGATACTTTATCGAATTAAAGTGCTACTTAAGTAGCACATCAAATTATCTGTATTTTACCAATCCTTAACTTATTTGTCAACCTCGTTCACTCTAATTCATCTTTTGATATGTTACATGAAATTCCTACAACTGAGAAACAACTTCTTCGATCACCTGATCCATGATCTCTACCGGATCATATACAAGGTCCACGCTGCAATATTCACAAATATCCTCTAATGCTCCAAAAATCCATGGATTTCTTGCTTTGATCGTCTTCATTCTTCCATTCTGCTGCACAAAACTGATAAAGAATCCTAATGTTCTGCTGATCTCATCATCACCCTCTTCTAAAATATCCATTGTGATCACACCGCCATCGGTATTATCATATGCCATAAATAAAAGTGGATTCTTTGGACGCTCCCCTTCTTCTTCCCCTTCTACCATAACTGGAAGATAAGTAAAATCTAAAATCACTTCAAGATCGATCTGTTTTTGATCCTTTAATTCATCTTTTAATTCCTGATCTTCTAACATCACTGACGGAAATTCTTTTTCAGCTTCTGGTATCTCTTTTACAAACATTTCCCAAGTATCATTTTCAGTATTATAACGGCGAACGATTCCTTCTGCCTGTTCGATCTCTGGATTTAATTCTCCCTGTCTGACTGCTTCCACTGCCATATACAGGTTCTCATAAGTTTCTATAAGAAGTGCAACTTCATCTTCATCTAACTGATATGGTTTGTAACCTTTCTTATAAGAAACAAAGTAAATCCAGTCACTGATCGTCTTAAAACGAATATCTAATTCATCGATAACTTTTCTTTGTTCATCTGGCACATTCATCATGCTTCCCCAGAAGCATGTAAGACTTGAATGTTCATCCATCAGATACTGTGCTGGAAGATCCCCTTCTTCACTTCCAAGGATCATATAGAAATCTCCTAAGCCTTCAACTCCATCAAAGACTGCAATTCCTCTTTCTCCGCTGAATTTTCCCATCACACTGCAAAATACAGGTTCTTCTCTGTCTTTTAGCTGAATGGTTACAAGTTGTGTGTCACCAAGGTAATTCCAAGGCTCTAATTTGTCTAGTTTTAATGTAATGTCGTATAACTGCTTCCATGCATTCTTTGACGCTTCTTTTCTCAATGACTTGTCCTCCTTAGATTATTTTATTGTATACTTAATATTCATTATAATAAGAAATGATTTTAATTACAACAAAATCCCGACTATCTTTCTATGATTTGTGAATTTGATCGTTTTTTCTTTATACTTTTTCGAATTTCTGATATAATTGTTTGACGGATTTATCTTATTATTTTAAATTAGATAACTGATTTTATTACCAGGAGGTATTTATCATGGCATTCGACGGATTTGTCATTTCAAATATTATATCAGAACTTAATAAACAGATCATCGGTGGCAGAATCTATAAGATTTATCAGCCAGAGGCCGACGAGATCACGCTTGTGATCAAAAAAGAGAGATTGACAACAAGACTTCATCTCTCAGCCAGTGCTTCTCTTCCTCTTGTCTATTTATCGAAAGAAGGAAAAGCAAACCCTATGCAAGCTCCAAACTTCTGCATGCTGCTTCGTAAACATATTAGTAGTGGAAGGATCATTTCGATCACACAGCCTGACTTTGAGCGTATTATCGAAATTAAGATTGAGCATCTGGATGAGCTTGGAGATGTCTGCCAGAAACGTCTGATCGTTGAAATCATGGGAAAACACAGTAATATCATTTTTGTAAACAGTGATGATGTGATCTTAGATAGTATCAAGCATATCTCTGCAAATATCAGTTCTGTCAGAGAGGTTTTACCTGGACGTACTTACACATTTCCACCGTCTAAAGGGAAACATCCTTTAGCAAGTCTGACTACAGAGGATTTTTATCAGCATATCATCACAAAACCACTGAATCTTTGCAAAGCACTTTATACTTCCATCACAGGTATGAGTCCTTTGATCGCAAATGAACTTTGTTATCGTGCAGGGCTCGATGGGAATGCATCTACTGATTCTTTGACCGATGATAGTGCTGCTGGATTATATGGCCAGCTTGTAAAATTAAATGCTCTTGTAGAAGATGAGGCATATCAGCCAAATATCATTTATTCTGGGGAAGAACCTAAGGAATTTTCTTGTATTCCTTTAACTTCTTATCCTGACTGTACAGAGAAAACATATGATTCTATTTTTGACGTGCTGATCGGGTATTATTCTGAGAAGGAAAAATATACAAGAATGAAGCAGAAATCTTCTGACCTTCGTAAGATCGTGCAGACTGCTCTTGAGAGGACAAGCAAGAAATATGATCTGCAGCTTCGTCAGTTAAAGGATACCGAGAAACGTGAGAAATTCAAAGTTTATGGAGAACTTACACAGACATATGGATATGGACTTGAGCCAAATGCAAAATCTTTAACTTGCATGAATTATTACACAAACGAAGAGATTACGATCCCTCTTGATCCAACAAAGACTCCTTTGGAGAATTCCAAAAAGTTTTTTGCAAAATATAATAAACTAAAACGTACTTATGAAGCTCTTTCTGAGCTTGTCGTGGAGACAAAAGCTGATCTTGATCATCTCGATTCGATCTCTACTGCTCTTTCTTTATCCGAAGATGAGAAAGACCTGCAGCTGATCAAAGATGAACTTTCTGATTATGGTTATATTAAGAGTCACGGAAAGAAAAAGGGAAAGAAACAGGCAAAATCCAAACCATTACATTTTGTCTCTTCTGATGGTTTCCATATGTATGTTGGGAAAAATAACTATCAGAATGATGAATTAAGTTTTAAGTTTGCAAATGGCGGGGACTGGTGGTTCCATGCAAAGAATATGGCTGGGTCCCATGTTATTGTACGAAAGGAACAAGCGGAGACTCTTCCAGATGCTACCTTTGAAGAAGCTGGCCGCCTTGCAGCTTATTATTCCAAGGGGCGTCAGGCACCGAAGGTTGAGATTGATTATGTTCAGAGAAAAGAACTAAGAAAGCCGCCAAAGGCAAAACCTGGATTTGTCATTTATCATACAAACTATTCTATGATGTGTGTTCCGAATATTGATGGAATTGAAGTTGTTGAATAGACAGTTGTAATTATAATGCGAGAAAAAAGTGTCAAGAAATTGTTTCTTGACACTTTGTATTATGATTATATGAGTTAAGAAAAAAGGTTGTTAATTTGATTTTTGGTTGATTTTATTGATATTATTGATATTATTTCGACTACATTGCTTCGTAGATTGCTACGACATCATCTAAAATCTTTTCATCTGTGATTCCAGATACTTCTTTTAATGCTGCTTTTACTCCATTTGCTTTGATCTTATCCTGTAATTCTACGCTCTGTGGATCTTCAGCATTATCATATTTTAATGCTGCTGCCATTCCTGCTAATAATGCATCCACTGGAAGACCATATTCTAATGCTGTCATTGTTGGTTTTGTTAAACGATCTGTTGCACTTAATTTTCTTAATGGTTCTCTTCCTACACGAGCTGTATCATCTACAAGGTATGGGTTTTTGAAACGATTTAAGATCTTGTCGATATATTTAAAGTGAGCATCTTTGTCAAATCCATATTTGTTGACTAATGCCATACCACTCTGCTGCATTGCTTTTTTCACTGTCTTAAAGATTTCATCGTCTGCGATACTTTCATCGATCGTCTTGTATCCTTTGTAGTTTCCAAGATATGCTGTGATGCAGTGTCCTGTATTTAATGTAAATAATTTTCTTTCAATATATGCCATTAAGTTATCTGCAAGATTCATTCCTTCGATCTGTGGAACAGCTCCCTTAAAGGATGCTTCTTCGACATTCCATTCATAATAGTTTTCTACAACGACGTCGATTGGATTATCTAAACGTACTGGAGGCACGATTCTGTCTACAGAGCAGTCTGGGAATCCTACATATTTGTCTGCATATGCTTTTTCTTCGTCATTTAAGTTTCCATAAACAGCTTCTTTTAACTGAGAACTTGCTTTGACTGCATTTTCGCAAGCAATGATGTTTAAGTATTCTTCAGAACCATTTTCTTTTCTTGCTTTGATTCCTTCTGCGATAGATGGAGCAATGATTGGAAGAATTCTTACTCCAACGGCTGTTGTGATGATCTCAGCCTCTTTTACTTCATCGATCAGTTCAGGTTTTGTTGAATTTACTCCGCTGATATCTGTGATCACGATCTCGCTGCTTTCTACGTCTTTTACAAAAATTGTATATTTCTTATCTTCGTTGATCTTATCAATGATTTTCTGATTTACGTCTGCGAATACTACATGATATCCTGCTTTGCTTAACAGTCCACCGATAAATCCACGTCCAATATTTCCTGCTCCAAACTGAATTGCTTTCTTCATTTTTCTCACTCCTAAAATTAAAATATAAATTTATAAGTATATATCTTAGGTATTCAATAAGCGAGAAGAATTTCCCGCTTATTAAATTGACCTTTTTTGTTTAAATCTTATTTAAACATTTCCATGATTTCGTCAACGTTTTTTGTTGTTTTTAACTGTTCTAATCTTTCAGGATCTTCGATGATTTCAGAAATCTTAGCTAATAATCCAAGATGTTCATCACCGATTCCAGCAATACCAAAGACTAACTGAGCTTTTTCTCCATCAAAGTCTACACCTTCTGGATACTGAAGCATTACGATACCAGTTTTCTGTACTTTCTTCTTGGCATCTCCTGTTCCGTGAGGAATTGCTACACCTAATCCCATGTATGTTGTAACTGTTTCTTCACGTTTTACCATAGCGTCAATATAACCTTCTTCAACATATCCAAGTTCATTTAACAGTTTTCCTGCTGCTTTGATCGCTTCGAATTTGTCGACTGGTTTTAATCCTGTTTTGATTCCTTCTTCTACAAGGATCTTTGCATTTCCAGTAGCTACTGGTGTTTCAACTTCTTCAACAGCTGCAGCTGTCTGTGCTGATGCATCAACTTTTGCTGTCATCTGTTCATATAATCCATCTAAGTTTGGATCCTGTAAGAAGTTATTGATAATTACTAACTGTGCCTGTGGTGCAGATTTTCTAGCTCTGTCTGCTAAAACTGCCTGAACAACTGCGATATCACAATCTGCTGGAATATTATCTACAGATGTATTGATAACTGTAAGATCTGGTCTCTGTGCTTTCACACGGTTTCTGAATTTCGTAGCTCCCATTGCGGAAGATCCCATTCCTGCGTCACATGCAAATACGATCTTCTTAACTTTATCTGCGTCTTTCTTCTCTCCTGGGTCAACTGTGATTCCTTTAGATTCTGCTTTCTTTGCTGCCATATCGTCCTGTGCATCTTCAAGACTCTTACCATCTGACATACGAATGATAGGTGATGCGATCAAGAATGATACTACAGTTGCGATCAGTACACCTAAGATCGTTAATGGAATCTGGCTCTTTGGTGACATTGATAAATAAGCGATGATTGATCCTGGTGAAGATGGTCCAATAAGTCCGCATTTTGTAAATGTGAAGAATGTGATCGCACAAATGTTACCAACGATCGGAGCGATGATCACGATTGGGTTCATCAGAATATATGGGAAGTAAATCTCATGAATACCACCGAAGAAATGAATGATGATCGCACCTGGTGCAGATGATTTTGTTACTTTGTCTTTAGAGAATACTGCATATGCTAATAATACTCCAAGTCCTGGTCCTGGGTTTGCCTCTAACATATACATGATAGATTTACCAGCTTCTTTTGCCTGTTCAATACCAATTGGTGTAAAGATACCATGGTTGATCGCGTTATTTAAGAATAATACTTTGGCAGGTTCGATAAAGATTGCTGCTAAAGGTATTAATTTTGCTTTTACAAGTACATTAACTCCTGCTGTTAACACTGCTAATACGGTTGACATAAATGGTCCGATGATAAAGTATCCAATGATCGCTACGATCATTCCTAAAATACCAACAGAGAAGTTATTGATCAACATCTCAAATCCGGCTGGCATATGTCCGTCCATTGCTTTATCAAATTTCTTGATGACCCATCCTGCAAATGGTCCCATTACCATGGCTCCCATTAACATTGGCTGTCCATCAAATCCACCAACTCCGGCGATACAACCCATGACTGCGATCGCACCCATGACTCCTCCACGATCTCCACCAACTTGTTTACCACCTGTGTAGGCGATCAGCATTGGTAATAAGAATGTTAACATGTATGGCTGAATTGATGCTAACTTCGCATTTGGAATCCATCCATCTGCGATAAATAATGCTGTAATGAATCCCCATGCAATGAATGCTCCGATATTTGGCATTACCATTGCACTTAAAAATTTACCAAATCTTTGTAATCCATTTTTCATTTACAATATCCTCCTTTTGCTTTCTATCTTCTCTTCATTTTGTTTTCGTAATAGTTGCCAAGGCTTGTTTCAAGTTCTGCCTCGACTGCATTTCTGTTTTTCTCGAATAAATAGGTGATGATCTGGTCTTTCTCGGCTAATGCCCCGCTTATTTCACTCATAACTTCACGGTAGGCCTTACTTCCATCTCCCTGTGGAACAAGCATCAGGATCGCTCCCTTGATCGGCTGTCCATTTTCGATGATCTCATCATTTAAATAGACAAAACCAAATCTGCAATGTCTGATGCCTTTTGTTTCACAATGTAAAAATAATGCATTCATACTCGGAATAAATGTGCTTGCGATATTCTCGCGTTTGTTTAATGCAAAAGTAATCTCTGTTGCTGTCGTTTCATTTCTTGCAAATAATTCTCCTGCATATTCGATCAATTGTTTCTTATTCTTAATGTTTTCACCTGTTGATATTTTAATGTTATCTAATACCTGTAAGATTTCTTCTCCAAGAAGTGTCATATACTCGATGTCTTCTCTTCCAATCCTTTTGACTGGTTTTACAGTCTTTATGGGATTTTTTCTTTTCTTCTTGTCGATATTTTTGATCATGGCATTGATCATTTTCTTATCTGTCTCTGTTAAAATAGAGTTCACATAGACATTTGGAAATGTCAGATTTAATTTTGCTGTGGAAACGATAAAATCAATTCCTTCTTCGATCAGCTCCTCTTCTTTGATCTCTGCTGTCGAGATGATCTTTTGTACCATCAGCTGCGGAAATTCTTTTTTCAGATGAACGGCTAGCATATGGGATGTCCCAACTCCATGTGGGCAGGCAACATAAACAGATAACTTTTCTTCTTTATCTTTTTGCTGTTCAACCGCTACACAGAAGTATAATGCGATAAACCCCATCTCCCCTTCCGGGAGTTTTTTTATATGTAATTCTTCTTTTAAGAACTCACACGCTTTGATCGTTGCCACATAAACTTTGGAATATTTTTCTTCTAAAAAATCAATGTATTGATTTTCCGTAAATACACCTTGTTTCATTCGATTGATCGCTGGTTTCATATGATTACATAATCCATCGATCAACACTGCATTCTCAAAAAATTCCATTTCTAAAAGTATTTCCATCTCAGCAATGATCCGCATGACCAACTGCCTGACTTTAAAACTTTCTTCATCGATCTTATTCTCACTTTTGTTTTTCCAGATCTTCGCTGCCAAAAGCTGCATTGCTATGTTATATACTTCTCCTTGTGAGAGCTGATGTCCTTCAAAGTTGCTTAACTTGCCTCCCAGCCATTTTGCAATCTGATATTCTGGTAAATGAGTGATCGATCTGACGTCTTTCTCTTCTTTGATCTCATGTCCCATTCTTACCCTGTTTTGTGTGATCAATAAATACAAGCTTAAATGCCTAATGGAATGGTCAGTATATTCTATATCTAACACTCCCTGCATATTTTTAATGATATCTCTTGTATCATCTAACACTTCTTGCGTAAGATTCGGAAACATTCGTTCTTTGAGTTTTTTCTCTTTATCAAACAATACTTTTAAGGAATGTCCTCTTAACTTTTGTCTCAATACCATTGTCACTGCCTGACGGTAATCTTCCTCTTTTCCTTCCCAGTAAATTCCCATTCCCGGTCTTCGGTAAAGAGTCAGATTATAGTGATCAAGCCATGTTTCAACCTCTTCCAAGTCGTTGCTTAATGTTGCATCCGAAATATGAAAAAGGGATGTAAAGTAAAAATATTTGAGTGGTTCGTTGATCGTTAACAGTTCAAGTAATATGATCATCTGGCGATCTGCTTTACTGTATACTGGCTTGTTCTCATCCATATCTACGAGTTCTTTAATATAGTTTCTTGTTTCTGTATCTTCATCCACATACATCCCGATCCTTGGTTTCTTGACTAGTTTAAAGTCATTCTCCTCAAACCATTCGTTGATGCGAGGCATTTCTCTTAATACGGTTCTTGAACTTAATTTCAGTTTTTCTGATATTGCCTGTATTGTAATTGGATCGTCAGCATTAAAAGCTGCTAACATCTCAATGATAAGTTTCTGTCTTTTTGTTAATCCGGATTTCTTAGACACTCTGTATCATCCCCTTTCACGTATTATTATATATACAATGGGTGGTTTGGACAAGCGATTGATATGATGGTTTTGACGACATTCAATAGTGACATTTTGTTGTCAGTATTTATAGTTTGTCAGTATTATTTCATGACAAGTTTTGATTGTAATAGTGTTGCATGTATGAGTCAGAAAGAAGATAAGAAGAACTATTTATAAGAAAAAAGGATGACACTCCGCATTTTTGAAAGCGTTTTTTACAAATCGCTGATCCGCGCCTGTTCCTTTGATAACTTCCTGGCTGCGAGCCAAAATGCCCGCAGCTGCGGTCAGACAATCAACCACAGGGCGCTGCGAATTTGTAAAAAACGCATTCAAAAAGTGCTCATGTTGTCATCCTTTTTTCTTAGAAATAGTTCTTCTTATCTTCTTTCTGACTCATACAACAAAACACTATTCAAATCACTACACAGTGTGTATGTTATATGATATTGGTTAATAATTTTTGTATTTATCAACTACTTCGTAGATCTGACCTTGGATTAATTCCTATGAATTTTCAATCACATACTCATCAAATAATGGTAATGTAAAGTATACATATCCTCTCATTTCACCTGACAAGATTCCCTTTTTTATCAAACGTTTTCGATATGGATTAAATTCATTCGTCTCCATTCCTAAACGTTCCCGGATATCTTTGATCTTCCCACCATCAACCTCTGCAATTCCTCTTGCTACTATCCTATCTTTCTGTGATAATTCTGACCAGATCTTATCATAAACAAATTCACTCAAATACTGTTCATATTCATCAATGACTGCTTCGTAATCACCCTCATGATTCCATGTTAAATATCCAAGAACCTGAAATGCAAATGGATAACCTTTTGTAAGTTCTGCCATCTTCGCAGCATGTTCTGATTCAATTTTAAAAATTGTTTTATATTTATTCATGATTGCCCGATTATTTAACGGTTTTAATTGTATCTTTGGTGCTCTATATAAGAATGTAAGATTCTTTTCATTCTGTAACTCATCGATGTTCTCATATAAACCCGTTGCTAATAAAAATACTGGTAGATCCTGCCTTACAAAAATCTGAAAAGATCCAGCAAAAACCTGCATAAATTCATTATTCGTGACTTCATCAATTGTGATCAAGAGCCTCTTCCCATTCTTTTTCATCTTTTCCAGAATTGCTATGATCGCTGTCTCTTCATCTGTAATTGGTGACATTCCTTCAATTGCTACTCCAAAACCAAAAAATGACAGATCAATTTTGGCAGATTTAATGATTCCAGCACATACCTTGTTGCTATTTAACTTTGATAAAAGTCCTTTCAATAAATCTGTTGCTGGATTCAATTCTATTACGATCCATTGATCATTTTCTCTCAATTTCTGTGAAATCTCAGTCATCATTACAGTCTTTCCTGATCCACGCACTCCTGTAATAATAAACATCTGCTGATTGATCTGTTCTGCTGTAAATGTATCAATGATCTCTTTCGTCTGTACTGGACGTTCCACTGGTTCTAACGGACTTTTTCCAAATGTAAGTGTAAAAGGATTTTGCATTTCTTATCACCTCTTATCTCTTTTACTGTTCTTTACTGTTTTTATACTATTTTACTGTTCTTTACTGTTTGTGTCAACATCCCAACTTTTGCAGCATTATGATCAAAATTTAAGCCTCATCTGATTCCACTTCACTCCTCCATGCTCAGACTCAGATACTCCCTCATTCTCAAATCCAAATTTCGCATAATAATGCACCAAATGATCCTTACAAGTAAGCACTAATCCTTTTCTTTCCTGCTTTCTTGCATCTTCGATCGCACATTTGATCAACTCTCCTGCATACCCATGTTTTCTGTATGCAGGTATCGTATTCACCCCAAAGATCATCTGCCACGCTCCACTTTCATTGTGCAACTGAGCTTTTGCATACATCTCATCTGTCAGATCTTCTTCATCCGTTACAAATCCATCTACAAACGCAATTAATTTATCTCCATCAAACATCAGCCAGAAATGATCAGCATAGTATTTTAATCGTTCTGCTAATTCTTCTCTTGTTGCGGTTCTTATATTCATATTTTCCCCTTTTTTGTTCCTTGTAGTTTATTATATGTATTTATTTTAACACGGTGTTATTGTATGATGTAAGTATAAATAAGTGGGAAAAACATTTTGGAACAGGAGGAAAGTAAAAAGTATGAAAAAGATAATTATAGGCGTGATGATCGTAATTTCGTTTGTATTTGTGGTGAAAATCAGTTGTGTTCAAATACAAAATATTATGGGAAATGAAACATCACAAGAAGAAAATTGCGAACAATTAAGCTGGACATTGAAAAACGGAATTTTGATAATATCTGGTCAGGGTAAAATACCTACGGATTTTTTTGAAGATAATTTAATTGATCCAGATCAACCGAAAGAACTGATTATAGAAAGAGGAATAACAGAAATTAAACCAGGTGCATTTCGTGGGTGTAATACTTTGAAAAAAGTTACATTACCAGAGGGATTGAAAACAATTGGATCCCAAGCATTTCAAGGATGTCAGAATTTGGATTATATTGAAATTCCAGATACAGTTACTTACCTAGGAAGAGAATCATTTATACTATGCAGTAAATTAAAATATGTAAAATTGTCAAAAGGGCTAAAAAGTATTAGCGGCTTTGCGTTTGAAAATTGTGCAAGCCTTGAAAGTATCTGTATACCAGAGGGAGTTGAAACAATCCATAGGTATGCATTTAATTTCTGTGGACGATTAAAGATGATCATGATTCCAAATAGCCTAAAGGATATTAACCCAATGGTATCATATGAATTTCCAGTAAAATTGGTTGCCATGGATGATAATCCGGTAATAGAAGAAGCTGTAAAAAGATTTCCGGAATTATCTTATGTAAGAAAAAAAGATTATATATGCAATCACCGTAATAATGATTACAGTATAGAAACTGCAACGAAAGATAAAGATGGAAAAGCAATTTTTATATGTGAAAGATGCGGTGAAACATCTATAGGAATTTTACCAAGAGTACAGAAAGCAGTTATGAAAAAACAGACATTTAGATATCAAAAGGGAGAAGAGCAACATCCATGGATTGACATTATAAAAAGTGATGGTACAAAATTAGCTAAAAGATATTATCAGATAACATACCCTAAAAATAGTATGTATCCTGGAACATATCAAGCAACGGTGAAATTAAAAAACGGATATGAAGGAAGCATGAATGTTGAATATACGATACTAAAAGCGCAACAATATTTACATAGAAATAGTAACAAAATGATCACAAAATCATGGGACGAACCATTTTATGTGAATCTCAATAAGTATCCATCAAACTGTAAGTTTCAATGGAAGAGTTCTGATCCTAAAATTGCATCCGTTGACATGCAAGGAAAAATAATAGGAAAAAAAAGAGGAACATGTAAAATTTATGTTTATGCAAAAGAAGATGAACATTATGAACGTTCTGCAACTGTAAGTATCAAAGTAAAAATTGTGCCGGGGAAAATCAAAAAGATTCATTTAAAAAGAATATCAGGGAGAAAACTTAAAGTAACATGGAAAAAAGATACAAGATTTGATGGTTATTGGGTTGATTATGGTACCAAGAAAAATATGCTGGATTCCAGACAATTAACAATTAATAATTCTAACAAAAACCGTATATACCTAAAAAACCTAAAACATAAAAAGAAATATTATGTTATTGTTAGAGGATATAAGAAGGTGAAGAAAGGGAAACGATATATACCTGAGTTTAGCCCAGTAAACAAACTGACAATTACTATCTGATAGACAGATATTATTAGTAGTGCCAATACCGTAAAACATACACATCCTCTTGAATTTTTTAATCTTGTAATTGTCCACACTTTAGACTTCTGGTATATGATAAAAAATA